>Ga0123342_1008245_pt1 | contig 13252 bp, 4 predicted proteins | sample Turbeawhitnodule_FD_89960 | JGI IMG/M metagenome (GOLD analysis project Ga0123342, IMG submission 89960) | Root nodule microbial communities of legume samples collected from Mexico - Turtle bean Mexico white nodule | ecosystem: Host-associated > Plants > Roots > Nodule | place: Mexico: Nepantla...
AGCGCATAAAACTACATTGATGGGTTATGGCAAACCTCCATTGACATATTTAACTGGACTAATGACTTTGCTGTAAGAAGAGGATTGATTACCTGAAATATAATAAAATATTAATCATGGATGACCATATGGTATTTTCCCATATTAACAATGATTTAATAATACACATGGCATGCCACTTTTTTTTTTAAAAAGTAGACAATTTAAATGTCAGAATCACTTTATTAACACACATAAAAGAGTTTATCTGTCAAGAGACTTGAGAGTGTTGTCTAACAGTTTACTCAATATTTTTCAGGAGATTGAAGTCAGAAATAACAAGCGTAACTTTTCCTGAAAAATAAGAAGCATATTCTAGACATAATGAATGGAAGAGAAACAGCATATGATTAAATTGGCTTATTCGAGTATATAAGTCTGGGATCAAAGTGAAAAGTTGTTATTCAACTAATGAGAAGTCAAATATAGTTCAGGGCAATGATGTCAGACACTAATTTAGCCCATGATAACCAAGAGAATGGTGGGGAAGTTAGCTCATTTTTTGTTGAAATAGAAACATAAACTAGAGAAAGGAAATTGCAAGAATAAGATTAAAGAAATATAGGAGTTGGCTCCACTAAGGGGAGCTCTTGCTTTAGAGGGAAGAGAGAGGAACCTAAGTAATTGATGAGACAATAAATTGTTGCTGCTACATGCACATATATAACAAATGGTGGACATGTTAAATCTATGCCTGGATTTTATTAACAGTTGAGAACATGAGATGTCACACTTCTCTCTACAGTGAACTACCCATTTTAGAGGATCCGAATCCAGAAATGTAATCAGTAATGACTTGTATTTGACCTACATATTGATTTGACAAAAAAAACTTACATTTCTCTTTTTCAGAAAATCTATCTGGTGTTAAAGTTTTTTCAAACTTCTCTGTGACACTCTTAGTAGGATGTTTATCCTCAATAGATTCTCTGACTTCATTATGGGATCCAAGCTTCATTTCAAAGTTAGGATCATTTGCACCGACAGAGTTGCTTATAGTATCAACAGATTTTCTAGAATCAATATCTGATGAAAGTCAATCAAAACATCAAATATAATAAGAAGCTTTATATGCAAAAAAATAAAATAAAATTGAAAATACATTAGTGGGGGAGTATTCAGAATTACAAAAAAAAAAGACATGGGAAATGCTTATACTTTACTAAAAAAACTCCTCTAAAGTGAGCTCATGTATACTTTATGGAGCAAACTTTATTTTGAAAGCTTCATTCATTCATAATTTTGACGAAGCCATGTGTAATATCAAGGGAAGACAAGAAGGTCGGTGGCTTACAGTCTATATATATATTCTTTATCTCTTTTGACTCGTTGTCAGGAGAGACACTGCACAACCCAAATGTTCCCACACCATATTCTATTTTCTCCATTTGCCTTCCCTGGAGACTAAGCTTCTGCTCTGTGCTTTCTTTTTTCTCAGTTTCCAAGCCACCACCATATGGCTTGATAAGCTGATGCATTAAAAATAACAATCAGAATGATAGCCAACAGAGAATAAATTATAGAAAACGCATCTCAAGTTAGTTTATTGTGTTGTTTGCAGACTAACAAGGATGCCATGACATTCATCATTGAGATAGACACATCAGGAAATGGTGGCTTTGCATTTAAAACTAGCAATTAACATCATAAAATTCACAACGGCAGCCAGCCAGCCACATAGTAGGAATTCTACACTCATAGTATTTTAGCTAAATATAATTAACACAGATCAGATATCAAAATTGATCGAGAAAAAACATATAAACTAATCTATTGAGAGTGAGTCCTACCGAAATATCTGATACCCATACTCCAACAGAATTACTGTAGAATGAGCAACCCAAAAGCTTCCCATCATGAATGCATAGGTCACCAAGTGTTGTCCATCCCATGTCAACAGCATCATGGCATATCACAGGTTCCCATGAATACACCTACAGTAATTGAGAATTGGATATGATATCTTTAATCCGTTCAAGTTTATCATTATAATCTAATTATTGGAACAGACAGTATGTACCTTCAAACTATCCTCAAGTCCAGCAAAAAGGGTCCTTCCATCCGGATGAAAAGTTATTGAGCGTACCCCTGAAACCTAATACGAGGTAATTATATTTACTAGAGTTTAGTATTTTGTATGAATTTTTGTGAGTCTGTGCATGAGCATACGCATGCATATCTTGGAAATAAATATACAAGGTTACATTAGAAGAAAGAAAAAACTAACAGACTACATTACAGAATATGACTTAAAACACAAAACACAATACTTTATGCACATCCGTAGGATTAACAACAGGGCACGATACACTACAGATTTCAAGTTACAGAAACAAATTAACTTTGAAGTTTTTGAAGAGTATAAAAAAATTGGGGAAATATTCTAGGTTACAACTAAAGTAATCATTTTGTAGTATTTAGAAACCACCCACAAAAATTATATGGCAAACTGGTAAAAAATGTGCCAAGCACGTTAACCATTGAAACAGGTTATCTAAGAGTTTCCACTTTCCATGAATGATAATAGTGGTATAAAACTGATTTACAAAAAAAAAAACTCAATTGATAAGAGGCATGTTTGGAAGCAGAATTTATTATGATTTATAAATTGGTATAACTGATTCCTTTGAAACAGAAGAAAAACACTTTAGCAAGATTAGATACCTCATGTCTACTGGATCCAATCAGTTCAAAGGTTTCTAAATCCCAGAATTTCACTGTTCTGTCTGCCGAACCTGTAAATCAAATTCTGAAATCTTATTTTTTTGCTCAATAACAATTTATGCCAAAATAACAGCTTAGATACTTCAAGGTCAATAGTAAAGTAAGAGCTGTGGCAGCAAAGACGAGATCCTTGTCAATAGTGATTGTGGTCATGATGACTCTATGCATCATGGCGTGTTTGGATATGTATGTTTGGGGATGTTCAACGTAAAATAATCTCGTAAGAATGAGTGTTGTTTGAATAGTAAATTACCTTTGGGTGTAAAATTTCTAGAATGGAAACAGTGCTTTCTGTTTTCTATAAATATACAAACTTCATTACATCCATATTAGTTACACTGAAAATGAAGTTCCAGAGTACTTTTATCTTTTTTTTTTTCAAAATGCATTCTTGGCCCAAGCATGCATTTTGAGTTGTTAGCAAAACTAGATCTGATACCATGCAAAAAATGGTATGGGGGCTAGACCAAAATGCATTCTAGATAATCCCTAATTGAGTTTTTGAAGATGCTCAAATATGTCCTTGGTCCCTCTACATAATAGATGCATAAATTTTCATTAAGTTTGAACAACCATCTAGCCTAAGTAGATTATCATTTGGTGCACTTGAAACAACATTATAGTTATAAAACAAGAAACATCATAATTTTTTTTGGACATGCATGATCATCTATCGCTCCAAGCAGCTGTAAGGCACACCTGTAGCCAGAAGAAACTCGAGCGGATGGAAATCTAGGGACCTAATGTGTCCTTCATGGTACTTGAAGTCATGCAAGAGCTTTCCACCTGTTAGATCCCAGACCTGTATATTAATAAGTTAGATATGTAACTTTTCATAGAATAGTAGCAAGGGTTATACAGTTATAAGGTCTGCCACAGCAAACTTCATGCTATTACCTTTACAACATTATCAAATCCACCAGAAACAACCCAACGACCATCTGGACTGAATTTGATAGTACTGATGCCCTGGCTATGGTCCTTATATGTATGAATACACCCTTTTTTTCGGATATCCCAAATATTTAGATTAGTGTCTAAGGAGCCGGATGCAAAAAACTCTCCAAATGGATGAAACTCAACAGCAGTGCAATTAGATCTGTGTCCGGTAAGAGTGCGAAGCACTATACTTCAAGAACAATTGCATACATATTAGTGGTGTGCTGAGAAATTGGTAAATGCACGAACCTTACATTTCACCCATCAATTCAAAAACCTTAACTTGGACTGCTAATAGTTCTTCTAGATGCCAATATAATCCCATGCATGCAAAGTAGATAGTGTAACTCAATTCTTTAATCAAATAATTGCCTGTTTATGATCAGCAAGTTTGCACTTTTTCTCTAGCATAAAAGTCTGATGCCCTATAAATAACATCATTATACAGTATACAGTCCATGGATTCAGAATATACTAATTAACTTACTCTTTGCTTCCTCCAAATCCCAAAGCTTTATAACCCCCGATGATGCTCCAGAAAGAACCAAAACTTCGGCAGAGTCAAAAGTCACAGATTCTACTGTACTAGTGTGACCACACAAACTCTGCATATATTTACAATAAGATAACACTGTTAGGTTTTCAGCTCTACATGGTTATGCTGCTATCATAAGAAACTCAGACCCATATCACAAAGGGAACCCAATCAGAGAAAAAAAGTACAGATGATAGAATACTATGATATATGTATGGTTTGAAGTTTTGAGATTTAAGTGAGTTCCAAGATCTGTTTTATTCTGGAACTGCAAAAGAAGGAAGATAGCGATGTTGGAATAACCAGCAAGTAACAGTGCAGGCCTAGATAACTACCATGAAATCTGTTCGGATTGCCCAAAAACTAATATAAATCAAACCCGACATTCCCTATTTCAAGGATATTAGACTCTCAGGCTCAAAGTTTAGTTTATTCTCAAGAACTTTTTTCACTTTTCACTGCTTGCACGTTTGATATCATACAGTTCAATGTTAATTCATCTTGGTTTAATTCAAATTCTCATTTGCAACTTTCAAGCTAGTCATTTCACGAAAAACAATACTGGCATCAGTCTAGTACAATGATAATTGAAGTGGCCATTAAGGAAAATCGCTGTTTTGGTGAAAAGGGAATCTTGGCATCTGCGTATGTTTCTACTACTAAGCTACCTAGGTGTGTTGGTTGTGTCAAATATGCCTACACCATCTCACTGGATTGTACCAATGTAGTTAGTACAATCCCACATGCCCACACGATCCTTGAATCCCACAAAATATGTACAAGATGACATGAGAAAAGGTGATATATATTGGTAAATAGATGTAAAGGATCCTGATTTGGTAAAAAAGTTGTATAGATGCATTACTTGAGTAAAAATCTTGCTTCCTATCATCTCCATTATTGTTTTACCATGCCAGTTTCAGTCCAAGTTTAAGCTTATCAATTTGTATTAACTGAAAACAAGTCCTCAGTCTGAGCAATAATGCTTCAGTCACTACCATTACAAATAACATAACTTGCAAGTTTCAACAAAGTGCACATAGGAAATAGATCTTCATTACTGCTTAACAATCCTGATTCCTACCTTAGCCATATTGCAATAAAAATGATAAAATACAAAGGCAACAATCAACTGACAATTAAAGAGGTTGCTTTCCCAATCATCCATAGATTGACATTGTAATCATCCCCTCCTGTAATGAAAAGGCGGTTCGCCTTCCTTCCAATTTTTAAGCAGTTTACATTCCCTGAATGAGCCACAAATTCCTCTACAGTTGACTGGCTAAGGAAAAAGCACATTATCAAAACAACCAAACATATACACTCCATAGACTGAATAACAGACTAGTATTGGATAAAAAAATACAATCGAAGACCCCAATAAATTACAAAATCAGCATTTGGAGCTAAACAATTAAAAAACATTTCTTGAAATATCCTTTATCTTCTAGCAAAGCACTTTCATCAAAAGTAAGACAAATAAAATAAAGCAACATAAACATTAAAAACTGCAACTTGAAAGTATGCTTCATCGTCCACTTTAACAATTCCTCAGCCACTAAAACAAGGGGGGGACCTAAAATTATGAACTTTTTATCATAACTTCCAATTTGCCGATGAGCATCCAACATTTGCATCACCTCCCCCCGCTAGAGCTAACAAAACATAAAGCATACACCTTACCTTGCCTCATCCAGCAATGTACCATTTAAAACAACTTGGAAGTTCCAAGAACACAAAACTCACCCACATTTCTACAGAAACTAAGTCACTGGTAACAACAACCTTAATGGTAGAACCAGAAAGCATTTTCGGAAGCACAGATATTAATCAAAAGGAGAAACATGAACAACAAAGGATACGTAGTTTGTATCCTGTCTTCGCCATTAGTGTTGCTGGGAAAATGCAAAGGCAACTTGTGAAGCAGAAATGAAGTTCCTTTCCCCACAAATGAAGCAAATGAGGAGTTGGGTGAGCTTCTTCAGAAGCAAACTGAAAAATTTATCATGCTCAGTTTTAGCTAGGGAACTACTCTCTCAACAAACAAACCAACAAAAGAAAGAAGAGGCACAGCAATCATTAAACACTCAGAAATAAACTTTTTTTATTGTTATTTAACAGTAGTTTCAGTATTGTATGTCTTATGTGGGGAACACGTCGAGTAAAGAAAAGCAGTTGTCACTCAAACTCAGACCAATATTTACTGTTCGGACCAGAATACCCTTGCAGTTAATAATTTACCAAAAGCCCCCTATTTTACATCTTCAGATATTCCTCACTGCTGAACACTTCTTTTCAGATCCTCTGCATTTTATGAAGGGATATAATATAATATCCCTCCTTTTCAATTCCATAAAGATCCTTCAACTAGTACTATTATTAACAAATAATTTTCTAAGCTAATAACTGTTAAAAATATATAAAAATCTTACTGAGTATTTTTATATTCCTGGAATATTAATATTGCTTGCAAATCTATTTGTGCATTCAACAAGTTATAAATATAAAATATTCTTTTGTAAAATATTTATTAAGTACATTTTTATTCATAAAAAGCAATTACATTTATTGGTTAACTAATTAAAAATATACTTTAATTTTGTTTCTTAAAATATAGTTGTATTATTTTTTTTAGTCTTATATAATATTTTGTTCAAAATCATTTTCATTAAAAAATACTTTATAAGAATTGAAAGTAAATCATCTACTACATATTGCAAGAAAATATATTTTACAAAAATTAAAACAAAATAAGAAAGATCAAAATAAAAAAAAATTACAGTTGAAATGTCGAGAAAAAATTTACTTACCAATATAAAATATAACTATATTTCATATATAAATAAAATACAGCAATATTTTTGGGACAGAAATATTAATTAATTTAATATTAAATTATAATACATTATTTGGAGAAAATTTTCACTCACTCATTTTCTTCCACCCCAAGCTTCTTCTTCCTCTCCAAAGTCATCAAGAACATCATGTTTGGTGTTGATTCATGATTTCTTTGGAATCAATCGCACGTAACTGGACATGACGAAATCTTGAAACGAATCAACCATTTCCTTATTTCCGGTGCAATTGAAGGGCTGCATGGCACGTTCTTGAGGAATCAAGATTTGGTGTGAGCAGCGAATTTGAAAATTAGTCCAATCAAAAATTGGTTTGATGATATGTGAATTAAAGAGAAAACCCGTGATCAAGAGATTCAAGTACAAGAAGTTGTGTGGCAAGCAACGAAGCATTACATTTGGATCCATTCATGGTGCATTTTGTCAATACGTAGCATGGTTTAATGTCTTTGATACTTTTCCAAACATGATGAAGTGCAGATTTGAAGCGATTAAACTCTCTTGCACGTTGAAGCAGTAGAATCAGGCTTTGAATTCAAGAAGGTGTGAATTATGAGGAGAACAGGTCGAAATGTTGATCAACCAAGGTCTGTGACGGGCATGCAATTGAATGTTGTTGGCGCAAGCATCACTTCAGTGCATTCAAGAAGAGCTGGATCGATGTATTTTGTCGAGCACAAGGTGTGCATACTGTGATTCGAAGTGCTTTTGTTCAAACATTTCATCTAACAGTTTCATGACATAGGGATTTGGTGATCAATAGGTGTAACTCAAGGCAAGAACTAGTGTTTTGGAGAATTTTTTTCAGAAAGATTTGAGACAAGCCACTGAATCAAAATTTGAAATCCATTTTCTTCAAGAATGGGAAGATGATGTGGTTCTAAAGTTAAAATTATGATTAGATCTTTGAGTATATAGGTATTTGTAAAGTTTTAATATTCTGAATTGCATATAATAAACGAACAAAAAAGTGAAGTAAACTTTTTCATAAATTAAAATGAGTTGTATAATATAATTTGTGAAATTTTTCTCTTATAACATTATTAGTTTTTATTCATTTAATTTGTGCATAAATTATTTTTATTTTTTATTGAAAATTTTATTTATTATTTTTTAAATTGCTCGTGAAAATCTTATCTAAATAAATTTTATAGTTTTTTTATAATTAATTGCAAAACTTCTTATGATCTAATCAACTATATTATATTTTACAAAATATCTTCGTGTTGTTCTTTGACTAGTTTGCATGGATTTTTTTTATAGGTTTCATATACTTCAAATAGTTTACTCACTTTTTTCCTGCCAAATAAAAAAAAAATACTAATAATAGAAGTTAATAAAATCAAACTTAAAAAATAGGAATTATATTAATTTTAAAGCAAAGTTGTATTCGTTATTAGGTTAAACGACATTTTATAGCAAATAAATTTAGCCAAATAATCTCATTATTGTCCAACTATATGTTGCTCGTGGTGTAGCTCAGTATCTTTTCAGTGTCAGTAAATACAGATGAAACTGTATTTATACGTTAAATAGTATATGTATGATGCACACAACACATTTTTTAGTTTTTTATAATTTAATAATTAAAAATAACATTATATCTATGTTGATGTACCCTTATTATGAAAATTACAAGTCCAAAGTCACAAAATGAGTGAGTGATAAAAAATTTATATCTATAGTCCTTCATTTTTCTCTCATATAAGTAGAATTTGCTTGAATTTATGTTAAAATTTATGTATGTATTCATATTAGAATATAAGTAACACAAACTTCTTGGAATGGTTCATGTTAATCAAATAATTAATTTGATGAATGGTTTATAATTATTAATTAACTATGCAAATTAATTTAAGTTATATTCAACAAATCTTCGCTTTGACTTAAACTCTAAATGTCAAATAGCTTTCATTTTATTGTTTTTTTTTTCTCCACCTACTTCTAATGTCAAGTGGCATTTATAACTTCAAATAAGTTCAAACAATATTTGAATTTTAATGATGAAAGTTCTTCTATTTAGATATAAGTTCTTTTCCCATATTATTTTTTCTTCTAATCCCTACTCACATTCTTGTTGCATTACAAGTGAAAACATCTTCACTCATCATATATTTATATTAAATTATTAGTGTTTTTCTTAAGTCATAGTTATGATATCAAATTGTCATGATAAAATTGTATTTGACGTAGAAATATAACTATAAAAAATAATTAACTCTAAGAATAATATATATTACTATGAAAAAGACAAAACTAAAAAAAAAAATCAATTAATTCTTTATTTCTTACAAGGCTCAGTCATGATTGTTTTTACTTCCTGCTTTACACTCTTATACATCTATTCGTATTAAAATATAAGAAACACAAGTTTTTTTTGCTATGAATAGTTCATATTAATCAAACTATTAATTTAATGAATATTTTATACCTATTAACTATATATTTAGATAAATTTAAACCATATTTAAAAATATTTTAAATAATACTTCATATATTTACGTTCATGTAAAATAGTTCATCAATTTTAATAAATTACATTTATTTGCATAAGTACTTGTAGAAATCAAATTAAACAACCGAATCACTAGAATAACATGTATTTTTTTCTTGCTTTCATGGTAGTATGATATTATCATAATTAAAAATTAAATAAAGTGAAGAGAATATTACTATATCTCACTAACCATTGTCAATGTTATTCGATGATTTTTACATGACTATTTTCAAGGTCTTCTTCAATCTTATTTAGAACGTGTTTGGATTCAATGAAATATTATTTAGAGAGAAAAAAAAGTTAAAAAAAATCAATATATTAAAAAAATATGAAAACATAAAAATTGAGATAAATTTCAATTTTAAATAGATTTATGAAGAAAATATCACATAATCATTATGTCTCATATATAATATATATGTTGTTAAATTTGTACTAATATTTATGTTTTTATTTATTATAATAAAATAAGTAATTAATTTAATATTATTAAAATAAAATAATGAATAAAAAAAGTCAATCACATCAATTGTAATCTTTCTTCTCAATCTTTCTTTCACTTTCTCTTAATCTAATCTCTATTTATAACATGCTTTTCTTTTTTAGTTTTCATGTTTACCTCAACCTCAATCCAAACAAAATCTTAGTTTTCTTCACTGATCTTTTAAGTTGGTACTTGGAAAGTGATAAGAGTGTTTTAGGACATAGGAGGTGCATATGGAAGCAATGAAATGTAAATAAGAATGAATAAAAGTAGGTGTGGGTGATGAAGTCCTCAACCTCATTCATGGATTAGTGGATACAACTTTTATTATCAACTAACCAAACCTTAACTAACTACTTAATGCTTTCCTTTTCAACTCTTAACTACCCAACTGCTCCAATATATTTTCACTTCCCACACTTTTATGGCTTTTCTTTATGGAGACTAATTTTCTTATAAACATTTTATTTCTTTTTTTAACTTCTTTCTATTATATTTTTTATATGTTAATTTTAATAAATTACTTTTTGTTAGCACCAGAACTCAAATCAAAGAATTATAGTCCCCTTTAGTTTATATATATGTATATTTGTCACATAATAGTCCCCTTGTAATTTACCCTTAAATAAATTTATATCATCACTTGAACCAATCAATTCTCTTATTTGATTTTACTTCTTTTTAAATATTTGTGTAGTAACATTTATTATAAGTTTTTAGGTTTAATTAAAATTGTAGTCCCTAAAAAATATAGGGTGTTTTGGCTTAGTTCCCTATTTATTGTATTTATGATAATAAAAAATATAGGTCTCCTGGAAATCTAGGAACTAGTTGTTGTATAACTTTTTTATGATAATCAAAATTATTTATTGTTATTTATCTATTAATTTAGGGTAACATTTAAATACATTTATGTAAATATCACTTTTTATTTTACTACTTTGTAAATATATTATTTTTTATTTTAGTCTTTATAAATATGTTATTTTTATTATTGGTATTTGTGAAAAAAATTAATTATGTAGTCCATAAAAATATATCCTTTTGTATTTGTAGTTCCCACAAATAATATATTTTCTAATTTAGTCCTATAAATATATTTTTGTATTTTAACTATTAGTGAAATTGTATATCACACATGACACACTTTTGATGATGTTATTAATAATGAATTAAATGTGAGAATGAGATGTATTAGTTGGAAACTAAAAATTTTAGTAACTAATTAGGTATATATTTAGAAATTATTTATTAATAATAAAAATTATTTTAGATATTAATAATTTTTGTAGTTTTTGAAATTATATTTCATTTAATTAATATAGTGATTAATTATTTTTTTGTTTTTAATTAGTTTTCATGTAATGATTTTTTCTAATGATTCAACTACGCTAAACAAAGTGTTGTGGGATAACTTATTTGTGTGGAACCAATCATCAATGTGTTGATGATAGACAAAATAAACTTAGGTTTGGATGGAAAGAATGTAGACAACTTCCATTGCAGAAGGGGCGAAATGGGTAGATTTTGAATCTAAACTGTGCCTACAAGATCTAATCTTACAGCATAAGCTCATGTGCATGATGAGTCCACACCTCTATTCACTTAATTTTAGAAACATATTGTAATATAAAATACTTAAACATGATGAAACTAGACAATGTAACACTTTTGCCTTTTGGAATAACACATAAAACACAACAAATTCACAAATTACAAAACGATTAATGACAATGGAAAAATGAAATAAAAGAATGAATATGTAACATTCAGAAAAATTGGTAACCACAGCTTCTTTTACTAGCTAAGGCAGTTCATCTCCTCAGTAACAACTACACGACCATCTACATCATTCGCAAGAGATCCTGAACAATTTCTGACATTGCTGGTCGAAATTCAGGTTCATGCTGGAAGAAAAACAATTGAAAAGAATAATGGGCCATAAGAATCATTATTATATCATTCAAATAGAAAGAACTTGTAAATTGTAACTACAACCTGATAAAGATACTGATTATCATTGTGACTCCAACATCTCTTATTGGATTTGGCATAAAAGGAGACAGAAAATTACCTGTATACATGAAGAAATAATGTCTGCAAAACGTGACAAGGATTTCTTAGGATATTCTCCCTTTAAAGAGGGGTCAACCATTTTTGACAATGCATCTATGTCATGGAGTTGAGGGATTGCCCATCTCACCAAAAACTGCTCTGCACGAGGCAGTGAGCTACAAATACACATAATTGATGGTGCCTTAGCCAAATCCAACACTTAAATTACAACTTTATTAAACACAAGTATTTAATCACTAAAAGGATTGCTAACCTGTCATAGGATTTTCGTCCAGTGAGGAGTTCTAGCATTACAACTCCAAAGCTAAAGACATCACTTTGCAGTGTATAACTTCCATTGTTATATTCTGGAGCACTGTAACCATGAGCTGTGAGTTGGTGCCCCGTCAACTGAAAATAGATGCACTATTGTTAGCCATAAATGAACAAAAATGGAGAAAAGTTATCCTTTAGTTGCTCCTGTGTGAGCCATCTTACAAGCATAACAACACCCACACACATGTGAAGTGAATTTTCAGAAATTGAGTTTTGGGACAATTTGGAATTTAAGTAATTTAGTTATATATGTATCCTTCATATAGTTTGTAGAACAGACCAATCATCCATTTGATCTAGGCTTTACCTAATTTTAAAGTCAAATTTGGTTAGCAGCAATCATGATGTAGCTAGAAAGAGGGTGTGGAATGATCAGTGTCTCTTTGAATCCTTTCACACCTAAACAAGTCTCATAACTACATCCATTTTTTTGGTACATGCAAATATAAGGGGAAGGTAAGGTTGAACATTCCAAAGTTTGTGCATGTCAAAGGCCTCAAGAAAGCACTTACTGGGACTTGGCTACTCTAAAGTGCATCCCCACTTTAGTGTTTACAGGGCAAAGACATTGTGATAGTCGTTGGTTTATAAATCAACAGGTGAAATTATAATAAAATACATGCTACTTGATACTACCAGTTAAGTCATCTGCCATTGGCCATAACTGTTGAAGTATTAGAACTGTTAGGATGTTTTCCTTGATTGTTGCTTAGTTGGTTATTTACTCTGTTAATAATGCCCTGGTTTGTAGAGCAATCTGTTTGTTTGAATTGGTCTTAGACCCACTC
>Ga0123342_1008246_pt1 | contig 13252 bp, 7 predicted proteins | sample Turbeawhitnodule_FD_89960 | JGI IMG/M metagenome (GOLD analysis project Ga0123342, IMG submission 89960) | Root nodule microbial communities of legume samples collected from Mexico - Turtle bean Mexico white nodule | ecosystem: Host-associated > Plants > Roots > Nodule | place: Mexico: Nepantla...
GTCAGATTCAGGATGAACGAGCATGGAAAGGTTCAGGTAGACCAGTCAGAGGTACTTGTGGCAGTGGGAGCACGGGTTGTGCTTCAGCTAAGGTTCCTAGACGACAGTGGGTTAGGAGAACCAGTATTCCAACAGTTGAAACTTCTCCAGAAAATTTCTTGTTGAATATGGAGAGTGTTTGTTCTCAGGTTGTTCCAGGATCCGGCAGTTCCTGTAAGTGGGAGTCGGTAGGAACAGAGAATGGGTCAGTGAATGACGTGTTGAAACTCATGGGAGTTTTAATGAAGTCTTCAAAATGATTAAGAAGGCTGGTGGCAACTAGATGTGGAACATTGAGTTCCGTCGACAGATTACAGAAGTACATGTACACAGTTGAAGCGCAGGTGAACATTGTTTCGTGACTTCAAGAAGAGGGAGATTGTTGGGTATGAAGTCAAGACCAATTGGGTTGGGCTGACAAGACACCATGTGCACAGTTGAAGCGCAGGTGAACATTGTTCCGTGACTTCAAGTGGGAAATGGTTGGGTATGAAGCCAAGACCAATTGGGTTGGGCTGAGTAGACACCATGTTTTAGTGAGTGGGCTTAATAATTGTGTCCTTTATTATCTCTATTTATCTCTATTTAAAAAGATCATTGTACTTGTAATTGGTGTGCAACAGGATATAATGTAAACCTAATAGTTGCCCGTGTGGATGTAGGTTGTAGTTGGCGACTGAACCACGTTAAATCTTGTGTTGTTTATTTTTCTGCAGTTGATTCGTGATTGTGTGTATTGCTTCCGTGTGCATTTTTCCATCAAGAAAAACACAAACTCATTATTATACTTATTTCTCACTTGTTATGTTTTATTTCTAAAATAGTAACATAGTAACTCTCTCTTGACCCATTTAATAGTGATATATATATATATATATATATATATTAATTGAGTATATTATTTTGGTTCTCCTAAAATTATTGGTCAAGATCTGTCGTTGTAAGTATCCCTCACCATAAACCTATAGAGAGCCATAACCAACCCAAAAGGGACAACACATCCACAAAGAGTCACACCCATGACGAGCTACACATTCATAATATGAGTGGTAAAGAGTCATTATATCATACAAATATCACAAAATACATAATTCATATGCATGTATGTCATTTATAATCATATCACACATCAATATATACAAATATTACTACATCATCAACACAATCTCACCATCAAGTATTTGTTGCTTGAGCAAGTTCATCTTGATTGAGTGACTACGACTTTCTTGTTTGAGAAATCTCTCATTACTTAAGCAATATCAACTCCAAAGGAATGAGTTGATTATGCCTCACTTGCTCAAACATTCATTCAACACTTGAGCGACCACATTGTTGTTTGAGTGTTGGTACATAGTTGTATGGTTTCACATATTCTAGAAGTCATGCACCACATGTAGACCTTACTGTTTAAACAAGTTTTTTTTTATCACTTAAACGTCCCTCTAGAGGAGAGAGCATTGTCTCTGTCTCTCCCATGCTTAATCATTAAGTCATCACTTAAGTTATAACCTTTGTTGCTTGAGCATCCATGTTGATGTTTGAACAACATTAAGTGGTGCATGCAATCATCACTCATCGCTTAGGCCTCAATTGAGGGGTAGTTCATTACTTGAGTAATATCAACCTAGAGAATTTTTTTTTTCAAAAAAAACATACATGTTAAACTAAACCCAACACATATTATATGCTTAAAACCACTTCAAAATACCATTTACAAATATCCAAATGATTAGATTACACTTACATCTTACAAATAAGAAGTTATCTTTCAATGATCATACAAAAATATACATGTTAAACTCAACCCAACACATATTATATGCTTAAAACCACTTCAAAATACATTTTTTTTCAATTATTCAAATACATGTTAATATCTCATATTATACATAACCAAACCATTATTAACAAAGCATAGAAATCAAACAAACCAAAGTTATATAATAAATCACATAAAAACATGAATTAAAGGATTTTAAATTAGATATATAATTAAATTTTCAAATAAAATTTAATTAAAACAATAAATAATAATACATCAGCCTTTTAAAAGATTTTTTTTTTATCTTTAGTGAAATAATTTCGTTTGAGCGAAAAGGAACCCGAGAGTCCTCCAAAATTTCACCATTTTTTTGCTTGAGCGAGAATCCCTCTCGCTTGAGCGAAAACGAACACGAGAGAACTCCATTTTTCACCTCATTTTCGCTTGAGCAAAAATAGGTATGAGAGTAACTCAATTTTCACTGTCCTAATCTAGCTTGAGCAAGAATCTTTCTTGAACAAAAAATTCCTCGCTTCAGCGAAAAGTACATAATAAAGAATTCATCAAACTGATATCTTTCAATTTTTCTCTGAAAAATTCTACATCAAATCTTTATTTTCACAAAACATATCAGATAAAAATAGATACCACTTTACTTAGAGTTTATCAGGCACTCTCATTGAGCTACTATATCAACCTATATATCTATATATTTATGATCTTTAAACCAAATTCATTCAAAATCAAATAACCAATACTCAACACTCATTACACTTAAATTTATTCATATAACAATTCAAAACACATTCATTGACTTATTTAGATACAATTCAACAATGAAGTTTACAACATCTACCATGTCTACAATTTCACATTTCAATCTCAATCAACACTTTAATTTACTATAAAACAAACAACCCTGCAAAAAAAGTTGAAATTGGTGACCACGTCAACCCCACATCCAGATCTTCTAATTTAAGGTTCTATTGAAAAAAATAAAACTAGTGTCCCTTACCTTAGTAGGAGTAGGCGTACTCACAAAGAGCTTCAACTCTTAAAGAAAATAAGGATATCTAACATGCACCACAATGTATTAATCAATGATCTAAATATATCACTAGGACATTGAAGCTCTAAATCTCACATGCAAAAGTAATCTATCCATGTAAACACGAAAACTTATACTACAAGAAAATCATGAAATAGAAACCAATTTTAGAGACTAAAAATAATTAGTTGCTATAGTGACTAAATTAGAAACCATTTTAGAGAATAAATAAATTTTTGGTTTCTAAATTAGTTTCTATTATTGTTAAATGGTTTCTAAATTGGTATCTAATTAGCAACTAAGGTTTTTGCTACCAAATTTAGAATTTAAATAGTTGGTAGTTAAAACATTGGTAGCTAATTAGATACCAATTTAGAAACTATTTTACAATAATAGAAACCATTTTTTTTTAGTTTCTAAAATGATCTCTAATTTAGTTACTATTGCAACTAATTATTTTGGTCTCTAAATATTGATTTCTATTTGATGATTTTCTTGTAGTGTTAAAACTAACTCAAAGTAAAAAAGAACAAATTTCAACTTACTTCAATCAAAATTCAGATTGAGCAATTTTACTATGCTCCCTGCTAAAAGTCTAAAAGTGATATCTGATCGTCAATTTAATGAAAGATGAGAATATAAATCTAGAAAGAATGTAGAAAAAAAAAAGAAATTTTTTCTAAAGAGATAATGGTTATATTAAAATAAAACATGAATAGATTTTTTTTATTTATATAATTTTTCACTTTGATATTAAAATATTTCGATTTAAATTTATCGTATTGACTTAGTTTTATTAAATTGAATTCATCAACTCAATACAATCATCACCAACTAGTTCCAATAATCAGTTCATGATTAATAAATTATTAACCATTATAATTTTTGCAATTTTTCAGAAAACTCACTTTTTATAGTGAAAACTTAAGTCTCCTTTTATTAAAAAAATGGTAAAAATAATTCATTTTAATTTTTAATATGAAAAAAACTGTGTAGCTAATGGATTTTTTCTGGAAGAATCTGAAACTCTTTTTTGGATGCTTTTGCAGGCGTTGGATGAATAAAGTGGTGACGTCATTTAATTGTACTATAATATATGAAAGAAAAGGAAACGTCATTTTTATATGACTTGGACCTATCATCATACACTTGGAATCTCTCACATGTGACTATTGTCCTTCCACCACTTCTTTCTAAGCATTTTGCACCTTAATTTTAAACGTGGCAAAATGCATTCAAAGTATAATTGTAATATTAGTTTCAAATTGAGTCATGTTCAAATCCTATAATATTATTTTAAAAAATAAAATAAAATTGATATTTAAATTATTTTTTATTATTAATAAATAATCTATAAACTAATATTTAATTTACCAAACTTTAGAATCTAATTAGTTAGTACCTAAAACTTTGATAACTAATTATATATCAATTTATAAACTATTTATTAATAATAGAAATTATTTTAAATATTAATAATAATTTTCTTAATCTCTAAATTAATATTTAATTTAATCAATATAATAATTAATTATTTTTTTTTTTAATTTTTAAAATTAGTTTTTATTTAATAATTTTATTATAATATATGATTTAATCATTACATACTCTTTAAACATCGCCTCAATGATTCAGTTATGGTGTAATCATTATATATTGTTTGGTTATAGTTGGAACTTTTTTTTCAAAAAAATAAAATAAAATATGAACCACTTTAGAGATGATCAAACCTTATACAGAACAAAACACGTCAAACCTTCACCTTTTCCCTGACAGCTTGTCAACTAACCTACCACACTTAACGGAAAAAAAAAATAACAAACTAACACGAAAAACCCAACCTATATAAATAGAAGACCAGAAAGTTCACAATCACTAATAAAAAACATACATGCCAGAGGATCAAGACACCGATCAGAATAAGAAAAGCAAGTAGAAACAATTTTAGATGTAATCCAAGATCATACCTTTAATTGAACCAAGGTGAACACTTTAGAATGACCAATCACTCCACCTTTAAAAATGTGTTTATTCCTATGTTTCCAAATTTCAGCAACAATTGCAACCCAAACACATCCCCAGACAACATTGACATTAATAGGTATTTAACAGTTTAAAATGCAAGAAGTGTTAGATAGAATCATGATGATCCATCGATGCAACCCAGCCAAGCGTAGCACAATTTCCAAACTAGCCAAACAAATCTACATTCGAAAAACAAATGTCGAGTTGTCTCCACTTCCACCTTGCAAATCAACATAAGTTACTAACAACTGCAATTCATCGCCTTTCCAAATTGTCCTTGGAAGCAATAGAATTAATTAACAACCTCCAAGCAGTGAATTGAGCTGAGGACAAAACTTTAATCTTCCACGAGAAATCAAATAAGGGCAAACTGACCCCTCAGAAGGGCCCATTACAATGTTGTAGGCAGATTTTACCGAGTACCCACAAACCTTGTCTTCCTTCTAAATCCATCTATCTTCGATATCTGAAACTAGGTTCAGACCTTGCAACACCTGTAAAAGCTGAAATTTCATATTATTCTCCCATTCAAACAGACCCCTCTATTAGAATTGTAGGCCTTGAACAAGAGGAGGGTGAATTGTTTATGGAGGATTTTTGCAAATATTGAAGGTATAGTGAAGGTTAATGAGAATTAATCAATCAGAAATCTGTTCAGCTGATTTTAAAAAGAGTTTTCACTTAATAGCAGAAAATCAACCAGTTGTTTTTGCGAAACAATCGGTTGTTTATAGCAGTAGTTATAAACTTCAAGCAAAAACAGATTTAAAGAGATAAGGGATAGAAAGATTCACACAAGAAATTTATACTGGCTGACTCTTAGCCAAGAGCTACATCCAGTCCCCGAAAAACCTCTGAGTATTCCACTAAGCAGTCAAACACTTTGATTACAAGACACACACCAAAATGGTGATCTTGAACCCTTCAAGAACACACACCACCTTTGGCAATCACACCACAGAATTCAGAACACCCTCTGAATCTGCACACCAACAGTTCTTACAAAAATACAATGGTCAAGAGAGAAAATGAATGATAACACCTGATACAATCACAAATTGAATAGAAGAAGTACAAAGCAAGAACATATGTAAGATGCATACATTTGAAACATAAGGATAATCATAGCTTTGGTTGATTTTCCTCAGAGCACCTTTTCTTTGACCTTCAATGTTTCCTTCCAAGAATACCTAAAAGAGAGAAATCAAGAAGCAAGGTTTGGTCCCCTTACGAATTTGGGTTCATAGGCATTAATTGGGACATTAGGAACCTTAGAAATCTTAAGAACCCACTTTAAAACACCTTTGAGAACAAAAAACCTCCTCACTCTGTAGAATTTAACAATGTGGCCCTTTTTCATGTAGTAAAAACAAATTTTAACCAATTGTTTCAACAAAACAACATATTGTTTTTCAAAGGAACTTGAGAAAGGTTTGGAAAAGGTTTGTTCCTGCTTTTTGGATTAAATCTCAGTCCAGTCTTGCCAAAAACACAATTTTGAGAAGTAAGAACAATTTCAAGATTGGATTGGCCTATGGAAAACTTGTCAACGATTTTTAAAAGGTATTTTAACCTTCTTTTGAAGAGATTCACAATTTTTACAAAAGCTTGTGCCAACACACTTACGAGAAGAGTTTTGGTAAATCATTTCTAGGTTTTCAAAATCAGTTTTTGAATTGCTTAACTCTTCTTCTAAGGTCTTGACTCTATTTTCCAACCAGTTGTTTAACCCTTTCAACCAGTTTTTCAATAGGGCCAACCTGTTAGCTTCCTCATGAGTTTGTTTGAAGGCATCAAAAAGTTTGCTATAGTTCTCAAAATTAATAGAATTTCTTGAACTTACTTTGCTTGATTCTAGTTCTTCCTTTGCCATCAAACACATATTGGCTTCTTAATCTTCCTTTGATGATGAACTTGAGGATGAGTCATCATTACCTTGTCAAGCTATGTAGGCTCTTCTTGCTTTGCCTCTCTTTTCAAACTTTTATTAGCCCCTTTTCTCTTTGTTCTCATTGTTTGGACAATCAACCTTGATGTAACATTGTTTACCACATCCAAAACAAGTATAGTTTGTAGAATTAAATTTACTTATTTTCTTACTATTATACCTGTTTGAGGGTTGATTCTTTTCCAACTGTTCTTCTTTAAGAACTTGCCAAACTTCCTTCTGAGTAAGTTGAGAGTCTCACTATCACTGCATTCACTTGAGTCTTGACCATCCTTATGACCAGTAGTTCTTAAAGCAATGTTTTTCACATGCTTTTCTTCATTTTCTTGGTCATTAAGCCAATTAATCTCTAGTTCATGCTCCCTTAGCTTTCCAAACAAGGAGGTAGTGGTCAGTGTGTTCAAATGCTTGGATTCTGAAATTGCAGTGACCTTTTTTTTACCAAGATCTATACAAGCATTTAAGGATCTTGATGTTCAAATTCTCCCTTTCAAAGACTTTGCCTAGGCTAATGAGGTGATTCATTATGTGGGTGAATCGTTTTTGTACATTCGAGATTATTTCCCCTTTAAGCATCCTGAACATTTCATATTCTTGGATCAAGGGATGCTTCCTTGCCCTCTTCACATCAGTTGTGCCTTCAAGGGTAACCTCAAGGATGTCCCACATCTCCTTTGTAGATGCACATTGAGAGACCCTGAAAAATTCATCTGAATTCAAAGCAGAAGTGATAATGTTCTTGGCAATGCAATCATATTGAGTCTTTATTTTCAATCTCAGTCCATTGGGGCCAAGATTTTTCAATGGAAACATCATTTTTTTCAAGCTTAGGTACAAAAGGGCCATTTGTCATAACATCCCAGATTCCTCTATCAATTGATTCAACAAAATTTTTTATTCTTACTTATCAAAATTGATAGTTCAGTCCACAAAATAAAGGTGATCCATTTATAGAAGCACCCTCTCCAAAGGGTAGTTTTTCAGCCATTTTAAAAAGAGGGGATGAATTGTTTTCACAAGATTTTCACAAAGTTTGGAAGTAGAGTGAAAAGTTCTGAAAAATCAACCAATTAATTTTCTGTTCAACTAATTAAAAATTTTGTTTCAAGGTTATTTATAGAAAATCAACTTGTTGTTTTCTCAAAACAACCGGTTGTTTATACCAACAGAATATAAAACCAAGTTAAAATAGTTTATAAGAGAAGAGATAGAGAGAATCACACAAGAGGTTTATACTGCTTCACTCTTAACCAAGAGTTACATTCAGTCCTTAGTTAACCACTGAGAATTCACTCTGTAATCAACCCTAGATTACAAAACACACACCAAGAGTGATGATCTTGAACCCCTCAAGAACACACACCACTCTTTGGCAACACCACAATTTCCAAAAACACTTTTCTGAAACTACCTTATACAAGAACATGCAGAAATACAATGTTCGAGGATAAGATAATAGAATACACCTGGGTATTACGAAGCTATAGTTCAGAAGTATACAAAACCCAATTCTTGAATTCTTGAAAAACGTTTTAAGTAATCTCTCTTTCTTAGTCTTGAAAAGAATGTCAAGTTGCCTTTATATAAACCCAATCAAGTGGTCAAAGTGTTAGATAAAAAACTAAAAGTAGTTGGAATCATTTAAAACCAAATCAAACCACTTAACGGAATTTTGTTATGAAAATAACAGGTTGTTTTCCAAAACAATCGATTGAAATATATTTTTTGTTAAGGTTTTCATAAAAACAACCGGTTGTTTTATCGGAATAACCGATTGTTTCTGTTTGACAGCAAAGACAAAATAAGCACAATTTTTCCAAATCATTTTAAAAATCATTAAGTTTCAAACAAGAGGTTGTTTCAACAATTCAATAGGTTGAAAAACTTGTCTTAGCCTCAAACCCTTGAATAATAGTTTTTTCAACTGGTTGATTTAAAAAACAACTAAATAAAAATTCTCAACTTTTAAGAAAATACTTCTTTCAAGAAAGATAAAGATCAAATGAGCTTAGATCATTTCAAGAAGTGAATTAACAAGTTAAAAACTACTAGACAACATAAACATATCAGTAAGATCTTCAAACTTTTCACATAAATTTGGAGACATCAAAACATCTTAGTTAGTTTCGCTAGGCCTAAATGTTAAGTTTTTTAATCATTACTTATAACACTTGTTACATTTTTAAAAAATTGAATAAAATATATAAATAATTTTAACTTTTATTAAGCACGAAAATAGAGAGGTGAGAAAATGACGTATTTTTACATTTTGTGACGTTTATGTCTTTAGCGTTTGAGCATATTTCTTTTTTCTTGGTTTGAAGCGAAGATTTTGTTATTCCAAAGAAGCGAAAATATCTTGAATTATTTCAATAAAAAAACTTACTTTTTTATATCTTCAAATATTTATTATTGTTAAATAGGTTAAAATTTTCATGCTTAATTAATATTTTCAATATACTCTTATTAAATATTTCACTGATAGTTATATTAGATTTTAAGAATAAAAATATTAACCATAAACACTTTAATATAAAAATATAATATTAATTAAAGAGCTAAGAAATAAGTTGTGAATCCTATACTTTTTTTCACCAAAAACATCCTAAAAATAAATAGTAATCTCATAATCAAAGTTTACGTAATTAATTTTGTTATAATAAGAGATGTTATATGACATATGTTGTGACAATATATTTTACAGCTAAATTTACATAATACATTATAAATTTATTTTTTAAAAATCATATAACTATTTTTGTCGTTAATTTCTATTTTTTTATTCTATTTTTCTTCAATTAATTTACATTTGACTTTTTTTGTTTATTCTTTTACACACCTAGTACCTTTTTCCAAAAAAAAGCCTGAAAATCTAAACAAATAAATTGTTTTTTTTTCTTTTTTAAGCTTATTTGCAATATAAAATTCATCTTATTTTACTTGTCTAGACCATTATACAAAATCATTTTTAATAATTTTTTGTAATTTTTCTTTTAATATATGAAATTTTCATTTTAATTTTTTTTTATTTTAACTTTTTAAAACTTAAAAAAATAATATTTTATTAATGTAATTCAAATCTTTTTTGCCGTCTAGTATATGTCTTTGGAATCAAATTTTTTATTATTATTGTAGGACCATTCTATTTATGCACGTGTTTGGAGTTTTTTTGGTGGCCACTTGCTTTTTTATTTTTTGTAAGTGGTACAAAGTGGTGGCATATAGTTCCTATAATTCCATTGAAGTGTTTTTTTTTTCAGCCTCATTCTTCAAGGGTGTATCACATCAATAACTGTGATTTCTTCATCAATATATATACAATACACAAAATGAAACTATAGTTGGCATAAACAATGGATGAAACATGGGAAAAATGGTTTTCTGATTTGGTAATATACACAACATCCATTACATTAGAATCATGCAAGCATTTATATCATATATTATATTATTTGGTTGTTATGAAAATGATTCTATCCCTTTTGCAGGAAATGGATGATGAGTTGCATTTGTTCAATGAACACAGCATGAACTCTCTTGAGGAAGAATTGATGAAGGTGGTGACTATAGTTGGCTACCAATATATATATATATATATATATATATATATATATAATACACAAAATCAAACTATAGTTGGCATAAAAAAAGGATGAAGCATGGGAAAAATGGTTTTCTGTAATATACACAACATCCATTGCATTAGAATCATGCAAGCATTATGAAAATGGTTCTATCCCTTTTGCAGGAAATGGATGATGAGTTGCATATGTTCAATGAACACAACATGAACACTCTTGAGGAAGAATTGATGAAGGTGGTGAGTTCAGTGCCTTGTGATTCAGATTTTGCTAACAGCAGCAGCAGCAACAATGGTTCATGTTTGGAAAGGAACACACAACATGCGAATTCTAATTCGGAGAAGAACCTAGTAGTTTCATCCTGCAATCTCTCTTTTGAGGATTCCACTGTGATGTCAAATGTTCCTGATAAATCATTCCATGAAAAGCCTTTGAAGGGAAGAAGCTCTTCTCTGTCGCAACAACACATAATGGCTGAGAGGAAGAGGAGAGAGAAAATCAGCACCATGCTTGTAGAACTTTCAGCCATGGTTCCTGGTTTGAAAAAGGTCACTTCAAACCCTTTCTATTTTTCTTCAACTTATAGGTTTAGTTATGTTTTCTATTTCCTCTTCATCTTTGATGCAGATAAAAAAATGAGTAAGTACTACTATAACCTTTTTATATTTGTGATTTGTTTTATGAATTTGCTATAAAAAATAGTTATTTTTATAAACTCTTGTGTCAATTTTATAATTTTCTTTAGTGAAAAAAAAATATAAAATATGAAAACTTTTATTAACATGAATTTCGCAAAGAAATTTACTTTATTAAAGTTAGTAACTAATTAGATACTAATTTAGTAATTAAAGTTTTAATAGTTAAATAATAATTATTACTATATCAACTAAAAAATTATTAAATAAAAATTAATTTTAAAAAATTATTTATCATATTAATTAAGTTAGATATTATTTTAAAGATTAAAAAAATTAGTATCTAAATTAATTTTTATTATTGATAAATAATTTGTAGATTGATATTTAATAAGTTATTCAGAATTTAACTAATTAATATATATATATATATATATATATATATTTTGGTGATTTGAGGGTGGTTAGTAAGTATTATCATCCTTAATTATAAATAGAAAGTAACAATATTTTACACAAGTTAAGTTTTAGTTTGTATGAGTTAAGCATGATAAGTATTTTTTTATATTTATATTAATTAGGTAAGTCATAAGAAGACTTATTCCTCCAAAAGTTTATATTTCAGTTTCTAACTTACCTATTTAATTTTAATTCACAATGGCAACTTATGAGCACCTCATCAACTACATAATAAATTCATAACTTTTACACTGTAATATTACAATGGAGTTTGTATTTCTTAATTTCCTCGTTAAGTGTCCTAGTTCATATTAGAATGCGAGTGTTCCGTCTTTTCAATTTGATGTGACACAGAAACATTTTTTTTATTAAAGTGGCGACTCTTCACCACTCATCTTGGAGTCTTCCACCACTCCAAGTGGCGTGACCACTTCCTCCATCATCCATAAGCTTCTCTTACTCTTTCTTTTTTGCTTTGTCATTTGCACCATTGTTCTTTTCCATTCGGTCATCTTTTGTCATTTCTATCTTATATTGTCTTAAATTTCGCACCTCATCATCATCACTATATAATTGTATTTTTTTCCTCTTTTGTTCTCTATAAGAGAACTTTTACACTTACTTAACCAATTGGTTAAGTTCGTGTCCAATGACAATCTGTTTTGAGCTTATCACTATAATTGTTAATTCAAAAATCATAAATAAAGTGAAACCTCTAAAATGTGTCAATCTAAAATCAACTCACTACCAATATGTCAAAAAATTCATGTCAGTTGGCATTTTTCCATATCCATAATTTTCTCAAAAACAACTTCATTTTAGTAAAAAAAATAAGTAAAATGATCCCACCTTCATAAAAAAAAACCCCAAAAATCAATAAAGGATTTGTGGTTTATTTCCACATCCTCATATTAATTCAAGTTGACATTACAAAACGAATAAAACCATCAAAGTGAAATGAGTGTCAAAATTAAAGCCAAGCGTAATAAAAAGAATAGAATCAACCATCCAAGTTATGTGAAACATTTTTGAATTTGGTTGGTATGGTAGCTTAAAAATAAAATATTTCTTTGTGCAGTTGGACAAGTTATCTATCGTAGGCAAAACTGTCGATTATGTGAAGTATCTACAGAATCGTGTAAAAGATTTGCAGGAACAACACAGTAAGATAGAATATGCAGAGTGCTGCAGAAACAACAAATCCAATGTTAACATTTCAGAGAATTCTAACAATGGTTTAGATGATAGACTTACTTTTCCTAAAGTTAATGTAAGTGTTTCAGGTGAAGATGTAATAATCAGAGTTACTTGTGAGAAACGAGAGCACATTGTTACAAAGTTTTTGTCCATGCTTGCATCTCACAATCTCTCCGTAGCTTGTAGCAGTGTTCTGCCATTTGGGACTTCTACCCTAAACATTTCTATCATTGCTAAGGTACCATCCAATATCATCCATGCAAAAAGAAAAAAATATTATTAGCTAGGACTTGTTTAGAGGAAAATTCTCCATAAATATTATGTTTTAAGAAAATCTTTTTTAATGATTTTTTTTCTAAAGAAACTTCATGTAAATTTCTTCATAAATTAGCTCTTACATCAGTTAATTTATTAAAAAATTTAAGCCATTTTTTAATAGAAATATTTATAAAGATTTTTTTTGTGTGTGAACATAATCAAGTATTGTAATGTATTGTGCAGGCGCAACATTTCGGCATGGCAATAGATGACCTAGTCAAAAATTTAAGTGAGGATTTA
>Ga0123342_1008247_pt1 | contig 13252 bp, 6 predicted proteins | sample Turbeawhitnodule_FD_89960 | JGI IMG/M metagenome (GOLD analysis project Ga0123342, IMG submission 89960) | Root nodule microbial communities of legume samples collected from Mexico - Turtle bean Mexico white nodule | ecosystem: Host-associated > Plants > Roots > Nodule | place: Mexico: Nepantla...
AATTCAAAAAAAAAGAATTGGTACCCCCATTTTTTTTTTTAATTTTTGTAAAAAAAATTTGGAAATTTAAAATTCAAGTAAAAAAAAATTACTTTAAAGAAAAAAATTTAAACCCTCTTAGTGTTTAAATAAAAAAAAAAAAAAAAAAACTAGAAATAGATGAAAACAACATAAGAAAAAATCAGACAAAAAAACTATTAGCAATACCTTAGTTTGAGAAGTCTTTATTTTAGAAAAAAATGGAAACGAACCGATTAAATAGCTAAATAAAGTACATACATTCAATGAGTGAGTGATGAATAGAGGTGGAAAGTAATCAATAGCAGATAGCGGTACGGAGTCTAAAACCACTATAGCAGGATGGCCACTATTTTTATCCTTAAGTAGATTTATATTGCATTGTGTATTTAATATATGCTTAAAAATAAAGAAAAAAGCCTAGAATTAAAATCAAATTCTGATAACTTTCATGACCAAGTGGTCCAAAGCAAAAGCGGCAAAACAACATATCACCATGTCCAAAATTGGAAAACAGCAAGAAAAGGCTAGGTTGGTAGTGTCACTAGAAACCTCATCGGAAACGCTGCTGGAAAAAAGAGAGACAGAACGCAGGAACACGGGAGGAAGTTCAGAGGCAGAATGTGGGAGGGAAGAGCTGATTTGCAAAAGAAGGGAGAAGATTGTGGGTGGTATAGGTTAAAACAGAAAGTTACTCTTCAAGTCCTTTTGGTTAAAACCTAAATCAAGTCTATGGACCTGTGTGAAACCGCATGATCTGTCGCAATTATGGCTGCTTAACAGCCTCAACCCCAACAATGACACGACACAACCTTCTGGTCCAAGGGGTGCCACTCCACTTTGAACCAGCGCAATAGCAAAGCAAACGAACGCTATTGTCTACTATGAATCAAATAGGATAAGTTTAAATTCTGTGAAAGTCCTTCTTACTTACATAGATTCATTCATGTATTGTATGATACAAAGCCACTAAAATTCATCTTGTGATGCAAATCAAGAGATAGTCAAAATGCATCGAATTATAAGGTTCTGGTATATGTGCACCAAATCACATTAAATGCATGTCTAGTCATATAAACCAGCAAAACCATAGTTGCATAAAGACCCTACAATTTAGTTCCATATGGCAGAAGTAATGGTTGAGTTGAGCAATACAATGTGTGTTAAAGCATGATGATAATCAAGATAAATTAACCCCGCAATATAAATATAAAACACAAATTAAGCTACTTGCCTCAAATGTCTCAAGGATGGCAAGAGATAAGTAAAATATAACATAGGCACGGTGAGCAGAATACATTTATGCATCAAGGTTAAGTTGCAAACAAGTGTATCCTTAGTCATTAGAATAAAGCCCCATTTAGATAAACTTATCCATTAAAGCTTAAAAAAGAAGAAAATAAAAGGTAACAATGAATTGAGTCTCTCATAAACTACAATCAACTTATGCGTCTCAGCTTCTGGATAAGTAAGATTAAAGAGCTTCTGTAAATGTTAAGTGCACAAGTTAATTTTAGCTTATGGGAGAAGTTCAATACATTTTACATTCATATTTCCCATCTACGAAAACTTATAGAAAAGTTTATCCAAACAAGACCTAAAAATAGGAACAAGAAATTTTCTTCTTGGGTTTTTCCATATACTAATCTACGACATCAGAATTAGTTCTTAGTGCGTCTTAGGCTCTGTAGTGAGTATAATTTCAATAAGCTGTCCCGTTATTTTGTTTCTTATCAATCAATTTTAATGTCATTCAAATCGATAATTGCAAGCTCTAACTTTCTGAACTTTTAACAATGAAACTAATGACACTAAACCTATAATGCATAGACATTTCAAGGAGCCGCACGTGAACAAGACTTTATAAAATACATGTACGCAGGGTTGTGGCTGTATCATATCATGCAAATTTTGTCCAATTGACACTTGGATCTGAAATAGGTTACTCCATGCTACTGGGGAATCCTGGGAGTAATCGCTCATCTTGGAGTTACTCCATTCAAGCTTCAACTGTTTTCAAGGAATTTGGTATAACTATGGAAGAAAAACTTTACGCTACTCTGGTGCTTATTATTCTTGTATTGCATTTACTGTACTGATCATATCTTTAAAAATTCTTCTCACACCTCACACCTCATATGGCAGGATTCCTTTACTGGCCTACTCTTGTTGTTTAGCACTTGGAACAGTTAGCATGCTGACAGATAATAAGACATACAACGAGCTTAGCAAGTCTTTTTTGTCTTGATCTCCTTGATTGTCTTTTATACGTTTCTGGCTTGGTTGTTGCTTTAAGAGGATATTCTATTCAACTCTTTTCTTCATAACGTTTCTTCCTACCCCAATCATCTTTTATAGGGGCAAAAAGGATATTTCTACTTTCAGGTGGAACAAAAACAGTTTATACTCGATGGCATTGCTTAATGAAATTAATTAGAATGCACTAACAGTGTAAAAGTTTTTTATGAAATATATGAAAGTAGATTGTCGATTTTTTGTAATAATAACTTTAAACGTCATTTCAAGAGTGATTTCTGATTGATTGATAGTGTAAAATTTTAGATAAAAATATATGAAAATTAAACTTCAGTTCAATAAAATGTCAAACACCTAGCTTCACTAACTATACTTCCCATCTCTGCTTCTATTTCATGGAGCTGTATGCCACGATGTCTTAGCAAGTTAATATGATTAAACTTGGGTGAACGTGGGATTCACAGTAAACAAAAAAAAAACACAAGAACAGTTGTATAATTTTTTTATGCACCAATAACAAAGTTAATGTATTGGAATGAAAAATCTCCTTTCATCAGGCAATTTGGAGGAATTTCTGGCAACAATGTTGTAGAAGATAAAAGATGGGAATGAAAATAGATTGTACGAGAAATGAGCCACAAACAAATATATATCATTATAATAATACAAGGTAAAGATAAATTAGAAAACACACAGTACAAGAACAACTGGGGCTCTGGCTTTACTTATTATTTTGAGTATGTTAACATATATTATTTTCATAAACTATAGATTAATGCAGCATGTATTATTGTGTTAACACATATTATTCCTGCCTCTTCTCTTTAGAAGCCTAAGGAGAAAGGTTCAGTTGCTTCAAAACCCAATACCCAAGTTCCTTCTTCACAGAACTTCAAGCAGAAAACTCAACAGAGAATTGAAACAACTAATATTTGGCATGTAGCATGGTTTCCAAAAATTACCTGAATTATGCCTTTAACTCTCCATACTCCATGTCTGAGGACAACAATCTGGGGGTCATCCGGGTGCAATTCCTTAAGCTCCTGCCTAACAGCCTCAATATTCGCATTGTGCTCCGTGGACAGCTGAATCGCAGCCATCCCACCAGTGTTGCCGACTCTCCTACCCAACACAGCACGGGAATCTCCAAGACTCGCCAAAAACAGCGTCTGCCGACAAATAACTCCTACCAAACAACACGTTCCAGTGGTCGCAATTTGCGGCCGGGAGTTCCACAACTCCGAAACAAGCGCTGTGAACCCCTCCTCAGTCCGCCGGAACGCCTGTTGAATGGCCTCAGATGTCACAACACTCTGTGACTCGGCCAATATCGCTGCAGCACAAACACCACTTCTAAGACAACAACAACATTCCAATGGCTCCAAAAGAATCTAAACACACAACAATCATCAACTTTCCACATAGACACGTGATAATATTAAAAAAAAAGGCCGCTAGAGACACATAGCTCCAACACAAATAACCAGCACACACCTTTCAACTGTTCGTGACTCTCGTGAAGACTGAAAAGCACAACTACTTTTAAACGCAAAGATAAAATTCACGAAAAGCGAAATCACTTATAACTAAAAACAGTTCAAACTCAAGATCGAGAATTGAAGTGAAGCTATAAGAAAGAGTGAGTGGGAGAGAGAGGGAAGGAAAGATTGAATCTCTAACCTTGGAGATTACGGAACAAGTTGTCGCAAACATATCGCGAACAATCAGGGCCGCCGTGGCCGTCGTAGACACCGACGAAGGTGCCGAAGGGCCCGGACTCGATCTGGCTCTGGTCCTCGAGGACCTGGTTGGCCTGGACGACGGCCATGGAGAAATCGCCGGCGGCGAACCTTCCGATGTCGCGGAACCAGAGGAGGCCGTCCTTGCATTCTCTTCCGGCATTGGCGTCGTCACCGAGCCCGAACGGCTTCCAACAGCGCGCGATAAGACTCATCAATGCCTGGAGCATCCCACATCTCTCAGAAACCCTAACCCTAGGCCCCCAACACCCGAACCTTTCCCACTGGGGGCGGCGTGCTCCGAATCTGAAGAAGGAGAGAGGAAAAGAGAAGGGTGTGGAAGGGAAAAAAAGGGAGGGTGCGCAGGATAAGCAGGGGCGCAGGTTAACGTGAAGGAAAGCGTGTGTTCGGTGGTAGAGGAACAGGAATGGGCTGGTTCGTTCTCTTGTTGGGAGAGGATGGTGTGGGGAAGCCCTTCTTGTTGCGTGCTTTTCTTTTCAATGTCTCTTTTATTTACGTTTTCTTTTTCCACTTTCCTCTTCCATTTACAATATTTCTTTTCATAATTTTCTTTTACTTTTCTCACTTATCTCCTCAATCATCTTCCACCTACCTCAACTCACTTCAAAACACATCACATCTCATTTTGAGTTCAATCAAATTTAAATATATTGAACAATTCTTTAAATAACTAGTTCTACTGTTTATAATTTCAGTGAGTTTAAATGCTCATATATTATATATTATCTTTGTACCAAAAATTATATTATTAATTATTAACAAATATTACCATAGCACCCTTCTAATGCAATTTTTCATGTGTAGAGGTTTAAAATCATAAGTGTATTTCTATTTCACTACCTTAATTTATTTTTACTTATAATGTCAATAGCTTTTTTTCTCCTTTATCATCATCTCTTTTTTTCTCTTATCAATTAGTCGCTATAATTGGGAGGATAGTAGTTAAAGGAAATAAAATAATAATATTATAAAATATTAATTATCTAATATATAATTTTTATGTTTTTTAATATTTTTTAAGTCTCTTTTCTTTGAGATTATTGTATATTCTATTAAATTAAATTGTTATATTTCATCATGTCACTTTAGTTATTTATTCAAAGATAGAGTACACTATTTTTACTTCTAACCTACTGGATTGTAAATTTTAAAATGTTAAATTCAAATTGTGCTGGATTCAATACCTACAAGAGATATAAACATCAAATAAAATTTGGAGGATTATCTAGAAATGATTAATAAAGAAAGATAAACGTTATAATGGAAACAATTTATAATAAAAAACTTTATACATCAAATAAATTTTGGAGAATTATCGAAATGATTAAAAAAGAAATATAAATGTTATAATGGAAACAATTTATAATAAAACCGTTCACTTTAAACTAACAGCCTCCCCTTGATAAATGTGGTGCATTACCTATAATATATGATGACACCCTAACCTTGGTCATAATTTTGGTAGGTTATTGCCCTAACAAACATGTCTTAATAAATTATTAAGTTATTATGATTGAAATTCTCAATAATGGTTGATATAAGTTTTTTTTTTAAGATAAAAGTTTTTATTTTATATTTTTAACGACAATATACCATTTTTTGAATTTGTTCAATAACATGTATAATTTCATTAAACTCAGCAACTAAAGCAGTCTAAACATCAAGAAAAATAGAGAAACCACTAATATGTTCCTTCATACTCCTTCGAAAAATACCACCACAAGTAGTAAGACCAAGAGAACCCTAGCAGCACTATCAGTGTTTAATTTAACTCAACCTGAAAAAGAAAACTCTCATCTAATAAGAAGAGGAGACAAAACTTTATCACTACCAGTATTAATACAAAAAAGCTTAAGCACATTGAAATCAAACCTATCATTTTTCATGTAACTTTTAGACGAACTACTCACTAGAAGAGTGAGATCTTTAATGACCGAAATTACCCTAGAAACATCAATTGTAACCTAAAATATAACATAATTCATCATATGTCATATTATTCAAATAAAAAAAGTTATCACATTAGATTTAATAAATTAACCAAAAAACTACTATCACTCTTAATAAATAAAAAATATCATCCATATTAGAGAAAAATATAAAAATACAGTTAGTAGTTTTAATTTATATGATAATTTGGGAAATAGATAATACAAGATATTTTTAATTTATTCAAATTTTGAATGTGCAATTGTATTACACATATAAAGAGTGCAAATAAAGTAGATGCATAATTGCTTTTAGTAACTTTTTTATTTTTACAATCCTAATTTATGTTAATATTCAAAACTAAATTATAACAAAGAAAAGAAAAGAAAACTAACGGACTATTGACTTTGAATGAAAAATATTTTTAAAAATTATTAAGTTTAAAAAAATATTATAATATAACTAAAATTTTATATGTCTATTTAAAAAACTTTTAGGATCAATTGAAACAAAATTAAAATTCAAAGTTTCTATTTATAAACAGGATAAAGTTTGAGATCAATTAAAATAATATTAAAATTTGAGATGTTTATATGTAGAAAGAGTCAAGTTTTTAAAGACAATTAAACTCAATTACTGATTTGACAGAACACAGGGATTAGAATTATGAATTTCGCAAATATAGAAACTAAAATTGTGTAAAACTTTAAGGACTAAAACTATGGATTTTACAAAATATAGGAGCCAAAATTGTGTCAAAAGTATTCAAGAACAAAAATTACAGATTTTGAAAATATAGGTCCAAAGTTAAAATTAAACCTAATTTTTTAACTATTTTTACAACAATAAAAGTAAATTAACATTTACTTAACTAATCATTATATATTTTTATTATGTTAATTAGTATAGAATAAAACCTTACCTTAAATTTAAAGATGAAATTTAATAAATATTATAAGATAAAAAAGGAGTAAAATATAAGGAGCCAAAAAAATATTAAAAAAACACGCTAATATAATTGAAAATTTCTTTTAACGAATAAAAAAATATAGAAACTAATTAAAATTATCTGTCAAACGTAATACTTGTGAAACTTAGCTAGTAAACTAACTAAAAATTATAAGCTATAAAATTAGAGTTTAACAAATTTTTTTTATCAGTAATTAACAAATTGAAGTCTAAAAAATAGCTAAAAAATAGTTCGCATTATTTTGTCGTACAATTAAACAATGGTATGTGAAAATTGTTTCACAACTATAATAATTATATATAATTTTTTATAAGTTGATTTAGATATAAATATATTATATAATAAAAAGTAAATTTATAATTAAATAATATTAAAATATTAAAATAATAATACCGAGTGTTGTATAAAAAAATAGGATTGTATTATTATCCGTGAAAATTTTCTCTGAATGTTAACCTCGTCTTGCAACATTTTCATTTGACAGATAAAAGCTAAGAAACTGATGAGTTCATTTAGTGAAACTGATTATAATATTACTTTTGTGTCGTCTATTAATCACTAGCCAGAAACATTGAAGATTTGCTAGTAGCAGGGGTACCCTGCACCAACAATAACCAGGTTATCTGATGCAAAACATCCCTCAAACATTCACATTAGCAGAAGAATCAGATCAAATGTTGAATGAGATGATGAACATTCATTGGAAAAATGTCATTATGATCACCATATAAGAGGCGCTTTGCGATGATAACATTTGTAGCATCAGTGGGATGCCAAGGGTCCCAGAACACATACTTGGATCTGTCCCTGCAAACGCTCGAAGTGGGACCACACGGAATCAAACCTCCAAAACGCCCTGCCATGCAACAACAAGAGCTGCATGGATTCTCAAAACCTGTCACATTAAAAACATAAGGGTCTAATCAGTTCAAAAATATCATGCAAAGTTTAGGTGCTAACTAGTACACTTTTTCACCTCAGATACACACCATAAGCTGTGTAATTGTCGAGAATGTCTTCTAATATGCGATACACATCTGCATAGACGAACATTGAACCCTTCAGATTTGAATTTAACTCTGCAATCAGACCCTTCAACTGGATATTGAATAACTGTGCTAGCTGATTGGGAAAAGTGACACAGTCTTCACCCGCAGCTGGGTTTGTATCCCTCTGACTTGGTATGCATCCAATAGGTCCTACATTTGTCACAACAATTTTCCTGCCACCTAGATTGTATAGCCTCTGCACATATTAATGTCCATAGCATAACAGCAGTTAACACCAAACATCATTAAACAACAATGATATGTCCATCAACATTAAAAAAATGAATATTTTCTTCATTTAATATAGATAGTAGAAAAATATTATATGCAATATCAAGAAGTAAGGTCTTCTGAGGAACATTACCGTGAGCTGTTCTCTGAACTTTGACAGTAAGGTGGTCACAAAGAGTTCTGGAGATGCCAAATCCATCTCTTCAATTAAGACTGATGGTGCTAAATAGTTGTTAATGAAATCGTTGGAACCCATTGCTACTGAAAACATAGACCTGTTGAGTATACTGAGAGTTGCAGGAACACCAATATTAGAGATTATGTCTTGCCTGGTGTTAGCAAAATTATCTAACTGTGCATCGAAGTTGATTCTGTCACCCTTCAAAATCCCAAACATAATGTTATTATTTCATTCAAGTTGGAGTTTAAACAATAGGTATAGTTGAAGCAGAAAACTCACAAAGAGTTTTCCAGTGAGATTGAGGATTCCACCTGCACCAGAAGCATAGTTGACACCTCTCATAATCACTGGGAAAACTGTAGTTGGTGCTAAGTAAGGTGGGGTGAAATCAACACCCAGTTCCTGACCTGATGAATCATGATAAAGTTATGAGATGACAAATAAAAGTGGCACGTTAGTGAAATAAGAAGAAAAAGAAAATCAGAAGTTAATCTTGCCAATAATGTCAACTATGGTTCTTCCATTTGTGAACCTCCCTGTTGGTCTTCCAAAGTCAATTCCAAAGGGAGGATAATTAGCTCTTGAGAGGGAAGCAATGTAATTGTTGTTACCCACTTCGACAAGAGAATCTCCGAAGACAAAATTTGCTGGTTGTTCATCTGAAGTCGTAATCCCAAACAAGAATAAGAATATAAAAACTTCAAACAAAATATCAACAGTCACTGGTCTATTCAACTTGATACCCATTGGAAAATATATGGAATGAAAAATTATCTACACAATGACGTTTGGAAGCAGGTTTTCTCAGTTTTCTCTCTCAGTAACTATCTGCTAGAAGGTGCACAAGACCATAAGAACATGATTGTTCGTAATATATAAAGCAGTTCCATAGGAAAGAGAAACTCGAGTAATTTGCCTTTTTCTTTCCTGTAAAATGACATTATCAAGTTTTTTATTTGGTTTTTGAAGGAAAAAGAAAGGAGGGATAATCTTCTATTTTAAGATAATTATATAATTTTTAACCATAATTTTTTTATAAGTCAATAAACTACTTTTAACTCAATTTTAAAATGAGCTGATATGTGTTTTATATATTATTTTTCAACATATTCCTACTACAAACATATATTAAAAATCAATTAAGGATGGAGTCAGCATTAATGCCTCTTCAACACTCATGAATGCAAATCTGTTTCATTTCTTTTACAGGAAAATTATTTTTTAAAACAATTTAAGATACTTCTAAAAATAAGAATACTTTTTTATGAGTTAAAAGAAAAAGTAAGAATTTAAAACTATTTAAAATCTGACAAATTTAGAAAAAAAGTAAGTAAGTTACTATAATTTTATTTTCCAAAACAACCACTCTTATTGTTAGAAAAGTTATATATATATATATATATATATATATATTATAGAAAAGTATTGCCAATATACTTTCATCACGATGTTTCACATGCCTTCACCATGTTTTTTTGATATAAGGTTTATTTATTATCTTCTCAACTAACAACTGTAGACACATTAATGCAACCTGTTCTAGTGACTGAACCTGTTCTATGAACTTCTTCAACTGTATGCCTCAGTTTCTGTGCAGCACAAAGCAATCTTACATTATATAAAGATAGACTCAGTATCTTAAGAACGCATCTTAAAGAACAATGAATAAATTTTTTCATTAAAAATATCACTAGTATATATTTATCTGAATGTATCCTAATAGAAATTCCAATAAACAAATCTTTTAAATTTTTAATTGATTCCATTAACGCAATAAACCTTAAACATATTCTATGCATGAAACATGACAGACACTTTCCTTCGTAATTTCATCTCTGCTTTAAATTTAAGATAACTTGTCAACTTGTTATTCTCCCTTTCAGTTCATTCATGGTGAACACTGCGCACCACACCATATGATCCCTTTTTTTTCTTTTCTTTTCTGCAAGTAGGTATCGAAAGCTCTCGAATCATAAACATCATCCAAGAGGTTTTCTCTATCAGCAAAACCTTCTTTGTATGTATACAATCAAGAAAATCAAATTTCTATTAATAATTTATTTTAAACTTAGTTATTTATCAATTATGTTAGATTTTATTAACTCATGAAAGAGTGATGAATTAGGATACATCCTGTATTATGTTGGTGATGAAATATATGTTCAACAGAGCTTGAGAAAAAAATATGGAGAAACCAGATTATTTAAGATATAAAATATATGTGTAATAATTTCAATAATATAATGAAAAAATATTATTATGATATTAAAATATTGAATTAGTGGTGTTTCTCTGTCTCTATTAATAACACTCCTTAAATTGTTTTTTTACTATTCATGTAGATAAACGCGTAATCATGGTGTTGGAGTTCCAAAGTCCGTGAAACTGTTATCTCATCTTCATTTCATTATTGACAGTAAGTATGGGCGTTCAGTGTGATTTTACGTAATAAATAATGAGGGTAGCTAGCTTCTCTTTAATGCAGTAGCAATTATACTGAGTTTATGTCTTGGTTTTATTTAGCAATTAGCAACACACTGCTCAATCTTTATATGCATGAATTCAGCAAATTATTGTACTACCCACTCACCAATTTTTCACGTTCATCATTCAATTTGTTCAGTTGGGATTTTATATGTAGCACATGGGATTAGATAAATAAACCTAATTCCTTATTAAAAGGAAAAGATAAATATCACATGAAACCTAGGTCCAATTTTTCATTGCATTAAGATACAAAATTGAGAAGATACAAAACGATCATTTGAAGCTAAATCAAAAATCAAAAATTCATAAAGAAAAATCTACATGAAACTTTTGCATTTGAAAAAATAAAATGTTCACAAATTGTCCTACCATGTCAATACTTTTAAAGATAGAATTACTATTCAATTTAGAATCCGTGGTTGAACTTAAATAACAACAATTAATTATAGAACTCAAAAATTGGATCTTACTAATGTTTGGCTGGAATGTGACTCTGTCTTGGTTTGTGTTGCGTTTACTGCTAGGACAAATGTTTTTTGGATGCTTAATACTTGTCTTAATTACTGTGGAAAAATCAGGTTTATGGTTACTCATATTTACCGTGAAGGGAATACGTGTGCTGATAAGTTGACTAATTTATGATTTATTCATAAAGAATCATTTCATTGTTATAATAGGCTTCCATCTAGCCTGTTCTTAGAATTCTTTATTAATAGGTATAGTCTATCTATGTATCGTTTTTGTTAACATATAAGTTTTGGTCTAGTCTCCCATATTTTTGTATTTTCTTTTTTTAATAATAATTTTTTATGTATTGACAAATTATTGTTGTTATTTGAGATGTTACTGAGATGTCAAGTAGCATAATGATACCTAACATGAAAGCTTTTTATAAATAAATAAATAAATAATAATAATAATAATAATAATAAAATATATATATATATATAACAACAATTATAAGAGTTGGTGATAAATATCTAAAAAATCTGAAAGAAAAATTAGAAAGTATTATTTTTGTACTATTTGCTTAGCGTGGTAACATTTTGTTCAACTTATCGATCATTTGTTTTTGTTTTTATTTTACACTGCAGCGCACCTTGATTGCCCTTAAGCGCATTTATCTGTTTTATTTTTCTATTTTGTGCATGAGTTTTTTTTTTTCATTCTCTCAATAATATACATGTTTTTTTTTATCTTTGTTTTGACATTGTTCTTACATTTTTATTTTTATTTTATATATAAATAACAAAATCTTGAATGCATGAAAATGTTTTTTATGGTCTTGGATTTGTTTGAGGTTTTTAAGTTGGTATGAAGTCTTTTGATTGAAGAGTTTTACTGGGTGTTTTTGGTTTTCTTTCTTAATCTTTTTCTCTTATTATGGATGGACAAAGCTTTGGAGATTTAGAATGATTTGAAGTGTAGATTTTTAGGGAAATATTTTAAGGATTTCATAATTTAGAATCTAAAATAGTTAGTAATTAATATTAGATATCAATTTAGAAACTAGTTTATAAATTTTTATTAATAATAAAAATTACTTTAGATACTAATATTTAGTTTAGAAAATAGAATCTAACTTAGTCCATATAATAAGGAATTATCTTTTGTGTATAAAATTAGTTTATATATCTTTGTGGTGTTTTTTTTTATTGGAATTACAAGATATGAAAGTATAATATTTTTTTGCGTGGAACAATTTACAAGTTCTCATGTTCTTACATTAATTATTAGGAGCTATAAAATAGTTTTAGAGTATAAGTGATATAATTAAAATGACACCTAAATATTTTATTATTAAAGTAAAATATATATATATATATATATATATATAAATAGAAAAATTAGTTATTCAGTTTCATTTTAATATAATCACAATCTCTATTAAGGAAATAATAATTATCAAATTCTATGCAATTATTGTATGCAATATTTGACGATATTATACCCAATTATATGCAATTAATTTAATAATTATAGAATCTCATGATTAGTATCCTACCTAATTAGATGTAATTTGGGAGAGAGAAACTCCCTCTTATTTCAGTCCAATTTACCATTAGAATTTTGGGGAGAATGTGTTTTAACCGCCACATATATTATTAATCGCTTGTCATCACCTTTACTAACAAAATAAATGACCTTTTGAGCTACTACATAATCAACCACCTTCATTTTTTCATCTAAAAACTTTTGGTTACCTCTGTTACGCAACGGTTGTTTCAACTAAGCAAAAATTTGATCTGCGTGCCCGACAATGCATCTTCATTGGTTATCCTCACAGTCAAAAAGCATACAAATTATTTGATATAGATGCAGACACTTTTTTTACAAGTCGGGATGTCATCTTCCATGAAAGTGTTTTCCC
>Ga0123342_1008248_pt1 | contig 13251 bp, 10 predicted proteins | sample Turbeawhitnodule_FD_89960 | JGI IMG/M metagenome (GOLD analysis project Ga0123342, IMG submission 89960) | Root nodule microbial communities of legume samples collected from Mexico - Turtle bean Mexico white nodule | ecosystem: Host-associated > Plants > Roots > Nodule | place: Mexico: Nepantla...
AATCCGCTCGCCTTCCGCCACTACAACAAGGACGAAGTCGTTCTCGGCAAGCGCCTGGAAGACCACCTGCGCTTCGCCGTCGCCTATTGGCACACCTTCGCCTGGCAGGGCGGCGACCCCTTCGGCGGCCAGACCTTCCTGCGCCCCTGGTTCGAGGACACGATGAAGGCTGCCAAGCTGAAGGCCGACGTTGCGTTCGAACTCTTCCAGCTGCTCGACGCGCCGTTCTACTGCTTCCATGACGCGGACGTGCGTCCGGAAGGCAAGAACTTCGCGGAAAACACCAGAAACCTGAACGAGATCGTCGACTACTTCGCCGAGAAGCAGGCCGCCACCGGCGTCAAGCTGCTCTGGGGCACGGCGAACCTCTTCTCGAACCGCCGCTTCATGTCGGGTGCCGCGACCAATCCCGATCCGGATGTTTTCGCTTACTCCGCCGCGACGGTGAAGACCTGCATGGACGCCACGGCCAAGCTCGGCGGCGCCAACTACGTTCTCTGGGGCGGCCGCGAAGGCTATGAGACCCTGCTCAACACCGACCTCAAGAAGGAACTCGACCATCTCGGCCGCTTCCTCAACCTCGTCGTCGAGTACAAGCACAAGATCGGCTACAAGGGCACGATCCTGATCGAGCCCAAGCCGCAGGAGCCGACCAAGCACCAGTACGACTACGACGTCGCGACGGTCTACGGCTTCCTCAAGAAGCACGGTCTCGAAAACGAAGTGAAGGTCAACATCGAGCAGGGCCATGCGATCCTCGCCGGCCACTCCTTCGAGCATGAGCTGGCGCTCGCCAACGCGCTCGGTATTTTCGGCTCGATCGACATGAACCGCAACGACTACCAGTCGGGCTGGGATACCGACCAGTTCCCGAACAACATTCCGGAGATGGCGCTCGCCTACTACTACGTCCTGCAGGGCGGCGGCTTCACCACCGGCGGCACCAACTTCGACGCCAAGCTGCGCCGCCAGTCGCTCGATCCGGAAGATCTGCTGATCGGCCATATTGGCGGCATGGATGCCTGCGCCCGCGGTCTCAAGGCTGCAGCCAAGATGATCGAGGACAAGGCACTCTCCGGCCCGCTCGACGCCCGCTATGCCGGTTGGGATTCGGCCGAAGGCCAGAGGCTTGCCCGCGGCGAATACTCGCTCGAGCAGATCGCCGAGTGGGTCGAAGCCAAGGACATCAACCCGCAGCCGAAGTCCGGCAAACAGGAACTGCTCGAAAACATCGTCAACCGTTACGTCTGATCGGCGGTAGATTGTGGGGGAGAAGGCCGGGGAGCGAAATCTTCCTGGCCTTTTTTCGTTGATCGCGACGGCGTGCGGCCATGGCCTTGAAGCGTGCGGCGAGATACGCTGCTGGCGCTCGGGCGCATTGCGGGCGGCCGAAGGGATCCGACAGAAAGGACATGGCAGCGATGGCCTATCTCAGACAAGGTATCCTTGCCGCGGCCACGATGCTTGCTGTAGCGACATCTGCGAACGTGGCTTCCGCCCAGCCCTGCGGGCAGGACACCTTCGAAGGGGAGGCGTATATCGTCTGCACCATCGAGAAAGGAAAAGGCGATCTCCGCTTGTTCTGGAAGAGCGCGGATGGAGAGCCGTACCGCTATTTCTCCAGCGTTGCCGAGGCCGTTCGCGGCAACGGGCGGACTTTGGCGTTTGCGGTCAATGCCGGCATGTATCTACCCGACTTTTCGCCGATCGGTCTTTATGTCGAGGATGGCCGAGAATTGCGACCTGCCAACAGGGCGCGTAGCGATGGATCCGCCGCCGGTCCGGTGCCGAATTTCTATAAAAGGCCGAATGGCGTGTTCTTTCTCGATGGCGCCGGCGCCGGAGTACTTCCTACGCAGGAATTCCTGAAGCGCCGTCCCGCGGTCCGTTTCGCTACCCAGTCCGGTCCGATGCTTGTCATCGACAATAAACTAAACCCGATCTTTATCGTCGGATCGACGGACCGGACTCGTCGCGGCGGAGTCGGCGTCTGCGGCGATGGCGCGGTGCGCTTCGCGGTCAGCGAAGACGAGGTGAATTTCCATGATTTCGCGCGGTTGTTTCGCGACCATTTGGCGTGCCGCGATGCGCTGTTTCTCGATGGTGGTCGAGGTGTCGGCTTCTACAGTCCGGAGATGGGGCGCAATGACAAATCCTGGCATGGCGGGTTCGGCCCTATGTTCGGGCTTGTCGAGTAGCACGACGACGGCGATGCCGTTGCCGGATGGCGCGTCCTGCGTATCTTCGGCTCGATCGACATGAACCGCAACGACTACCAGTCCGGTTAGGATATCGACCAGTTCCCCACCTCGGCACAGCGAGGTAACACCAACCATCATTGTGGCTTGCGCGGCAAGCGGCGGTGAGCGTAGACCACCTTGCTGCAAACGGAAGGGCTGATACATGGGCGACAGTGAACGTGATTGGACCGCCCTCGTGCAGGCCGTCGCAGACAGCCCTAAGCGCGACAACAGCGCCTATCACACGGCAATGGCCAAGGCGCGGCAGGCGTTTGAAGCCGCCGAGGCGGCTCTGGGAGGGCCGGTCCAGGTCAAGATGAAAACGAAGATGAAGCGAAGCGGCGAATACGTCGTGAAATGGGTGTTCAAGCGGGTGAAATGACTTGCCGACATTCGATCGGATGACCGAGGAACGCTTGCTTAGGGATGGTCCGCGGACGTATCCTTAGCTTTCGCGAGCCTGCCCCAGCATGCGGCCGAGGTGGTGCCCGGCGAGAGGGAGGATATCATGAGAATCGCATCGATATTCGCACTCGGTTGGATTGGATTCTGTGGGACCGCTGCCTTTGCCTTGGCAGAGGATGCGCACACAATATTCGCTCCCGGTGATGTCAAATGGATCGAGGCCCCCAAAACGCTTCCTGCCGGAGCGCAAGCGGCGGTCTTGTTCGGCAATCCCACCAAGAAAGGCTTGTTTGCCCTTCGGCTCAAAGTACCGTCGGGGTATGCGATCCCGCCGCACACGCATCCAGGCTATGAAGTGGTCACGGTCATATCCGGGGCTGCCAAATTGGGCATGGGCAAAACTGCCGATCGGAGCGCCACGAAGGCACTGCCTGCGGGCAGTTTCTTTGCCTTGCCGCCGGGCACGGCGCATTTCGTTTACTTCGACGATGAGACTGTCGTCCAAATCAACACCAACGGCCCATGGAGCATTAAGTACGTCAACCCGGCGGACGATCCTCAAAAGTCGCAATAGCCAATAGCCAGTTGCGGCACGAAGGCCACTGTTCCCGCCGCCAAGTGCGGCGGGACGTCCGTGTCAGCGTCCGGAGGCTTAGCTGCTGGCGTCAGCGTTTCGTCCACCGACGCGAAGGCGCTCCAACGGAATTGCGCACCACAAGGTCCGGCCGCAGCAGGATTTCGGTCTCCGCCGGCTGGCCGTCGGAGAGAAATTCCAAAAGGAGCGCCATGGCTTGTTTGCCGATCAATGTCCGCGGCTGGCGGATGGTGGTCAGCGGCGGCGACATGAAGACGGCCTGTGGTACATCGGCAAAGCCGGTCACCGAGAAGTCGTTCGGGATATCGTAGCCGCGAGCGCCAAGGCCGATCATCACGCCGATCGCCGTCTGGTCGTTCACGCACATGAAGGCCGTCGGCAGCGTGTCGCGCATGAACAGCTGTTCGACGGCATGGCGGCCGCTTTCCAGTGTCCCGTCGCCTTCCAGCACGATGCGCATATCGGGTGCAACGCCCGCCGCATCGAGTCCCGCATCATAGCCCTGACGCCGCCGGCTATAGGCAAGGCGCGTGCGCGAATCGCCGATGAAGGCGATCTTGCGGTGGCCCTCGGCCAGCAGCAGGTCGACCGCCTTTCTTGCGCCCTCCACGTCGTCGACGCCGACATAGGGGATGCCGCCGTTGAAAACGGGCTCAAAGACGCCGACGCTCGGCGGCAGGCGGGCGGTCATCGTTTGGTGGCCGAAGGGCAGGATGCCGGTAAAGAGGATCAGCCCAGCGGCCTGGTTCGAATTCAGGAACTTCAGATATTCAAGGCCGCGTTGCGCGTCATTCTGCGTATGGCCGATCAGAATGCCGTAGCCATGTGCGCGGGCCTCGTTCTCCAGGCCGACGAGAATGTTGGAGAAATTCGGGTCGCCGATATCTGGGGCGACCACTAGAATCATGTTCGACCGGCCGAGCCGCAGGCTGCGTGCCATGAAGTTAGTGGTGTAACCGGTGATGGCGATCGCCTGGTTGACTTTCAGGCGCGTGGAGTTGGCGACTTTCTCCGGAGTGTGGATCGCCCGCGATACCGTCGCGATCGAAACTTCGGCGATCCGAGCGACGTCTTCTATGGTTGCGGGCGTGGAATTCGACACTGCGTCCTGCCTTGGGATGCCTTCGCCGCGACACTACACAGACTTGCCGAGAGGTCAAACGCCGGGACCGGCAGATCTGTGTGTAACAACGATGTAAACCTTTACATGCATCATGTAAAGGTTTACATATGGCTTCAAGCGGATGGGAGCCGCAGGGAGGAAGCCAGTCAATGAGTGTGGATTCTGTCGACGCCGCGCCTGTGGTGTTGTCCGCGCGGCGCATCTGCAAGTCGTTCAGTGGCGTGCAAGTCCTCTTCAGTGTCAATTTCGATCTGCGTGCCGGTGAGATCCATGCTCTCATGGGCGAAAACGGCGCCGGCAAATCGACGCTGGTCAAGGTCATGTCTGGGTTCGAGCAGCCGAGTTCGGGCGAGATCTTGCTCGACGGCAAGCCGGTCGTACTGCCGGTCAACGGCGCGGCCGAAGCGCTCGGCATCGTCCTCATCCATCAGGAATTCAATCTCGCCGAGCATCTCACTGTCACCGAGAGCCTCTACCTCGGTCGTGAAGTCACGCGTTTCGGCGTGCTCGATCGCAAGTATATGCGTGCCGAGACCCGCAAGGCGCTCGATCTCCTCGGTTCGCATGTCGATGAGAATGCCATCGTCGGCACGCTGTCGATCGCTGACAAGCAAATGGTGGAAATCGCCAAGGCAATCAGCCGTGATGCCCGCGTCGTCATCATGGACGAGCCGACAGCCGTGCTCTCGCGGGAAGAGACGAATTTCCTGTTTCGGCAGGTGCGCAAGCTGCGCGACAAGGGAACGAGCTTCATCTTCGTGTCGCACAAGCTCGATGAAGTGATGGAGCTCACCGACCGGGTGACAGTGCTGCGCGACGGGCAATGGGTCAAGACGGCCCCCACCTCGATGCTCGACGGCGAATCCATCGCCCAGCTGATGGTCGGGCGCGAGCTTTCGAGCCTCTATCCGACCAAGGTGGAGCCCAATGTCGACGAGGAAGTCGTCCTGCGGGTCGAGGGCGTTTCGACGGGCTACGTGCAGAATGCCAGCTTCGAGGTCCGCAAGGGTGAGATCATCGGATTTTCCGGGATGATCGGCTCCGGCCGCACGGAGCTGATGGAGGCGATCGCAGGGCTTCGCGCCCGCGCATCCGGCGAGGTCGTCATTAGCGGCGAAACCGTGCTTTCGGGCGATGTGCATGCCGTCAACCGCGCCGGGCTTGCCTACATGACGAAGGATCGCAAGTCGAAGGGCCTGCTCCTGCGTTCGGGCATGATGACCAATCTGACGCTTCAGTCGCTCGGCCAGCATTCGCGGCACGGCTATCTCAGCCCGAGCAGCGAGGCGGCGGCGCTCGCCAAGGCGCGGCGGCGCTTCGATATTCGCGTTCGCGACACCAATATCGTTGCCGGCCGTATGTCCGGTGGCAATCAGCAAAAGCTGCTGCTTGCCAAGGTCATGGAGACCGAGCCCGAGATCATCATCATCGACGAGCCGACGCGCGGCATCGATGTCGGCACCAAGCAGCAGATCTATCATTTCATTTCGGCGCTGGCGCGCGACGGTCGATCCATCATTGTCGTCTCCTCAGAGATGCCTGAGGTGGTCGGGCTCTGCACGCGCGTCGCCGTGATGCGAGAGGGGCGGATCGTCGGCGTGCTCGAGGGCGACGAGATCTCCGAGCAGGAGATCATGCGCTACGCTGCCGGATTGAAGAAGAAAGCCGCCTGACGCTGGCGGGAGGCGGCTGCGCTCAGCGCCGCACAGGTATGATGCCCATCAAAATTGGGGCGGGAGGTTGGTTTGGAGATGAGTGTGCACGAGGAGACCAGGGAAATCAGGCGTCGCCCCTGGCGGGATATCGATCTCAGGGCGGTTGCGCCCTTTGCAGCCCTGATACTGCTGTTGATCGTCGGCGCGCTGGTCAATCCGAACTTCATTGGCATCACCAACCTTTTGAACGTCGCGACGCGCTGCGCCTTCATCGCCATCATTGCCGTCGGTGCCACCTTCGTGATCTCCGCGGGCGATCTTGATCTTTCTGTCGGCTCGATGGTGGCCTTCGTCGCCAGCCTGATGATCCTGTTGATGAATTCCGGCGTGATTGCCGATCCGACGTTGATGCTGGCCGCTGCGGTCTTGTTCACGCTGATTGCTGGTGCGCTCTGCGGGCTTGCAAATGGTCTGATCACCACGGTCGGCAGGATCGAGCCGTTCATCGCCACGCTCGGCACCATGGGTATCTATCGCGGCCTGACGACGTGGCTCAGCCAAGGCGGGGCGATCACGCTGCGTTCGCCCGACATCCAGACGGTCTATCGTCCGGCCTATTTTGGTAGCATTCTCGGCGTGCCGGTGCCGATTGTCGTGATCCTGGCCGTGACTGCAGTGGCAGCCTTCATCCTCTACCGCACACGCTACGGCCGGCATGTCGTCGCCGTCGGTTCCAACAGCGATGTGGCGCGCTACTCCGGCATTGCGGTCAATCGCGTGCGCACGATCGCCTTCGTCATCCAGGGGCTCTGCGTTGCCATCGCCGTGCTGCTTTATGTGCCGCGTCTCGGTTCAACCTCGGCAACGACCGGTATCCTGTGGGAGCTGCAGGCAATCACCGCCGTCGTCGTCGGCGGTACGGCGCTGAAGGGTGGTGCCGGCCGTGTCTGGGGCACGATCTGCGGCGCCTTCATTCTCGAGCTCGTCGGCAACATCATGCTGCTGTCGAACTTTATCAGCGAATATCTCATCGGTGCGATCCAGGGTGCGATCATCATTATCGCCATGCTGGTGCAGCGCTCGCTGGTCCGCAAATCGTAGCGGACTGGCTCCAGGAATTGGCCGGGATCACAGGGCGTCCGGTTGACGGGTAGGAAAAGTCCCTGACGTTTATTGGGAGGAAATAGAATGCGCAAACTCATGTTGGGTCTTGCAGTTGTGGCCGTCACGCTGGCGGGTACCGCATACGCACAGGACAAGAAGTTCACCATCGGCGTCTCCATTCCGGCCGCCGACCATGGTTGGACCTCGGGCGTCGTGTTCCATGCCGAACGCATCGCCAAGAAGCTCATGGAACAGCATCCGGGCCTGAACGTCATCGTCAAGACCTCGCCGGATGCCGCCAGCCAGGCCAACGCCGTGCAGGATCTTGACACGCAGGGCATCGACGCACTGGTCATCCTGCCGTCGGATCCGGATCCGCTTGTCAACGCCATCAAGGAAGTCAAGGGCAAGGGCAAGTACGTTGCGCTCGTCGATCGTGCGCCGTCGACCAACGATGACACCGTCCGCGACCTTTATGTTGCCGGCAACAACCCGGCGCTCGGTGAAGTCGCCGGCAAGTACATCGCTGCGCAGACGCCCGACGCCGAAGTCGTCGTCATCCGCGGCCTGCCGATCCCGATCGACCAGCAGCGCCAGGACGGCTTCGACAAGGGCATTGCCGGCTCCAAGGTCAAGGTTCTTGACCGTCAGTACGGCAACTGGAACCGCGACGATGCCTTCAAAGTCATGCAGGACTACCTGACGAAGTATCCAAAGATCGACGTGGTCTGGTGCCAGGATGACGACATGGCTGTCGGCGTGCTGCAGGCGATCGAGCAGGCCAAGCGTACCGACATCAAGTATGTCGTCGCCGGCGCTGGCTCCAAGGACATGGTCAAGAAGGTCATGGACGGCGATAAGATGATCCCGGTCGACGTTCTCTATCCGCCGGCAATGGTCGGCACGGTAATGGAGCTGACGGCTGCCGGCCTCTATGGCCAGGTTCCGGTGCGCGGTACCTTCGTCCTCGACGCGACGCTGGTGACGAAGGATAACGCCAAGGATTTCTACTTCCCGGACTCTCCGTTCTGATCTGAAAAATTCAGTGAGGCGCCCGTTCGACAGGACGGGCGCCTTTCCTTGATCGTGCCGCTTGCTAGTCAGGCAGGCCGGCGTTGGCGAGATCGGCGATGAAACGGTCGATGAAGGCTTCGGTCATCACAGGATTGTCACCGAAATAGAATTCCCGCCGGGCGTCGGCACAGCTCATTCCCGGCCGGAAACGATGAAGCCTGGAAATTGCTTCTCGGGCCTCGTCCATTTCGCCTTGCCTTCCGAGGGTCGCAACCAGAACGATCGCCGGCCAGAAGGTGGCATTCGGTGAGCGGAGCGATGCGCGGGCTGCCTTGGCCGCTTCCGCCATGTCGCCCAATTGATAGTTCGCGATCGCGAGAATGTTATGGAAGGTCCAAAGATGCGGATCGCGAGGACTGAGACGGAACGCTTCCTTGATCTCGGCGATGCCTTCCGCGGGGCGCTCGACGTAGCAGAGGACCTGGCCGAGCGCGAAGTGAGCCTGCGCAAAACTCTGATCCAGCTGCAAGGCGTTGCGCAGATGCGCTATTCCCGCCTCCGTCGCCCCATCAAGTGCAAGCGCTCTGCCCAAGGCGAGGTGCGCGGCGGGTTCCTTCTGATCCAGTCCGATCGCCCGTTCGGCAAGGTCGATCGCCTCGCAGATGCGCTCGGCTCGTTCGTCGAGAGGGCCATACCAGCCGAGCTGAATGTGAGCGTAGGCCAAGCGGGCCTGCGCCTGCGCGAAGGTTGGATCAATGCCGATTGCCTGCTCGAAAAGCGCCTTGGCGGTCTTCAGTTCGTCAAGCGTGAACCGGTACAGATGCCAGAGTCCCTTGAGGTAGATTTCCCAGGCATCCATGTCGAACACCGTGCGGCCACGAAGGGCGGCGAACTCGATGGAGCCCAACTCCGGTTCGATCGTTCCGGTGATCTCAGAAGCGAGCTGGTCCTGAACCTCGAAGATGTCGGCCAACGTTCGGTCGTAACGTTCCGCCCAGAGCAGCGTGCCATCCCTGCCGTTCAGCAATTGCGCGGTGATACGAACGCGATCGGCCGCGCGGCGCACGCTGCCTTCGAGCACGTATTTGACGCCAAGGTCCTCCGCCACCTGCTGCGCATTGGCCTGCCGGCCCTTGTAGCTGAAGGAGGAGTTGCGGGCGGCGACCAGCAACCAGCGACAGCGGGCCAGCGTGGCGATCAGCTCGTCCGTGAAACCGTCCGAGAAATGTTCCTGTTCCTCGATGCTCGACATGTTGCTGAAGGGCAGTACGGCGATCGAGGGGCGATTGCGCACGGGCCGGGCGGCCTCTTCCTTCGGCGCGGCAAGCGATGGAAGCTGTTCGCTTTCCGTCGTCCACCGCCAGACACGGATCGGCCGCTCGATGTTCTTGAGCTTGCGGTTGCCGAAATCGATTGCCCGGAAGTCGAGCTTCGACCGGATCTGGTCGTTGACCTGCTGCGAGACGCAGATTCCGCCCGGCGGCGCCAGCGCCTGCAGGCTTGCGGCGACGTTTACGCCGTCACCGAAGATGTCCTCGTCCTCGACCAGTACGTCATCAACGTGGATGCCGATCCGCCACAACATGCGTTGATCCGGCTCGACGGTCTCGTTGCGCCTGAAGAATGCTCGCTGAATGTCCATGGCGCAGCCGACGGCGTCGACCACGCTCGCAAATTCGGCCAGCGTGCCGTCACCGACAAATTTGACGACGCGTCCATGATGCCTGCTAATGCTGGGGACGATGACTTCGCTGTTGTGCGCTTTCAGCGTTGCGAAAGTGCCGGTTTCGTCAAGGCCCATCAGCCGGGAGAAGCCGACAACATCCGCATCCAAGATTGCTGCCAGACGCCGCGTCATGCGCCACCCTCCTGGTTCCAAAACAGTAGCACGGCACGCCGTGATGTCTACCGCCGCAAAATGCCGTGGATGCTCGGACCGCAGGCAGATGGTATAGGCGTGACGTGGTGGACAGGGGAAATGCGGTACGTACATCTTGCGGCTCGAGACAGGCCGTGGTTAAGTCGGCCGCCTTCGATTTTCGCCCGGCCGGGCAAATTTGCAGTTTCGCCGAAATCGGCTTGCAGACTTCAAATCGCGTGCTAGAACTCTACCAGAAACGTTTACGGTCATCTTTTAGGGAGGAATTGACATGAAAACGATCAAGGGTCCAGGCCTGTTCCTTGGACAGTTCGCGGGCGATGCCGCGCCTTTCAACTCGTGGGATTCGATCACCAAATGGGCGGCCGACATCGGTTACAAGGGCGTGCAGGTTCCGACCTGGGCCGGCCAGCTGATCGACATCAAGAAGGCGGCTTCCTCGAAGGATTATTGCGACGAATTCGCCGGCGTGGCACGGCAGAACGGCGTCGAAGTCACCGAGCTTTCCACCCATCTTCAGGGACAGCTTGTCGCGGTGCATCCGGCCTACGACGAAGCGTTCGACGGCTTTGCGGCACCTGAGGTGCGCGGCAATCCGAAGGCGCGTCAGGAATGGGCTGTCGAACAGGTCAAGATGGCGCTGACGGCCTCAAAGCACCTCGGCATCAAGGCACATGCGACCTTCTCGGGCGCGCTCGCCTGGCCGTTCGTCTATCCGTGGCCGCAGCGCCCCGCCGGTCTCGTCGAAACCGCCTTCGATGAACTTGCCCGCCGCTGGAAGCCGATCCTCGATCACGCCGACGAGAACGGCGTCGACGTCTGCTACGAAATCCATCCCGGCGAAGACCTGCACGATGGCATCACCTACGAGATGTTCCTGGAGCGCGTCGGCAACCATCCGCGCGCCAACATGCTCTACGATCCGTCGCACTACATCCTGCAGTGCCTCGACTATCTCGAGAACATCGACATCTACAAGGACCGGATCAAGATGTTCCACGTCAAGGATGCCGAGTTTAACCCGACTGGCCGCCAGGGCGTCTATGGCGGTTACCAGGGCTGGGTGGAACGCGCCGGCCGCTTCCGCTCGCTCGGCGACGGTCAGGTCGATTTCGGCGCGGTCTTCTCGAAGATGACGGCCAACAACTTCGACGGCTGGGCCGTGGTCGAGTGGGAATGCGCGCTGAAGCATCCGGAAGACGGCGCGCGCGAAGGCGCCGAGTTCGTCAAGGCGCACATCATCCGCGTCACGGAAAAGGCATTCGACGACTTCGCCGCCGGCGGCACGGACCAAGCGGCCAACCGACGTATGCTCGGTCTCTAAGGCCGCGGCCCTTCTCTACAGGAAGGGCCGATTGGAACGCAGCGGGAAGGGGTTCTCCCTTCCCCAGCCACCGAGGGAAGGGCTGTTTCTGCCCTACGCATTTTCAGGAGGAACCAATGGCAATTGAAGCATCCACAGAACAGGCGCGAGAACCGCGCATCCGTCTCGGCATGGTCGGCGGCGGTGCAGGCGCGTTCATCGGCGCCGTCCATCGCATTGCTGCCCGCATCGACGACCAGTACGACCTGATCGCCGGCGCGCTGTCGTCGACGCCCGAGAAGGCGATCGCATCGGGCCGCGACCTCGGCCTCGATCCGTCGCGCACCTATTCGAGCTACCGCGAAATGGCGATCCGCGAAGCGAAGCTGAAAAATGGCATCGAGGCCGTTTCGATCGTCACGCCGAACCATGTGCACTACGACGCCGCCAAGGAATTCCTGCGTCGCGGCATCCATGTCATCTGCGACAAGCCGCTGACCTCGAACCTTACCGACGCCAAGAAGCTGAAGAAGGTGGCCGACGAAAGCGGCGCTCTCTTCATCCTGACGCACAACTACACCGGTTATCCGATGGTCCGTCAGGCACGCGAGATGATCGCCACTGGCGAGCTGGGCGATATCCGCATCGTGCAGGCGGAATATCCGCAGGACTGGCTGACAGAAGCCGTCGAGCAGACGGGTGCCAAGCAGGCTGTCTGGCGTACCGACCCGGCGCAGTCGGGTGCCGGCGGTTCGACCGGCGATATCGGCACGCATGCCTATAACCTCGCCTCCTTCGTGTCCGGCCTCGAACTCGACAGCCTTGCCGCCGATCTTGACAGCTTTGTGCCCGGCCGCCGGTTGGACGACAACGCCCACGTGATGCTGCGCTTCAAGGCAAAGGGGAGCGAAAAGCCGGCCAAGGGCATGCTCTGGTGCAGCCAGGTGGCGCCGGGCCACGAGAACGGCCTGAAGGTGCGCGTCTACGGAACCAAGGGCGGTCTCGAATGGGTTCAGGCCGATCCGAACTACCTCTGGTTCACGCCGTTCGGCGAGCCGAAGCGCCTGATCACGCGCAACGGCGCCGGTTCCGGCCCGGCCGCAGCCCGCGTTTCGCGCATTCCGTCCGGTCATCCGGAAGGCTACCTCGAAGCCTTCGCGACGATCTATACCGAGGCGGCACATGCCATCAACGCCCACAGGAAGGGCAAGGCAGTGGACAAGGCCGTTGTCTACCCTACCGTAGATGACGGTGTGAAGGGCGTTGCCTTCGTCGAGGCCTGCGTTGCCTCCTCGAAGAAGAACGGTGCCTGGGTCAAGGTCTGACCTTCACTCCACCAGACTGACTGATACAACTAATGAGCGTTCTTCCTACAAATTTAGGAAGTGCGCTCATTGTCGTTTAACAATGCTGTGGCAGAAATGAGTGCAACCAGATGGAGAGACGTTCGATGAAAGCTTCTTCCAGAGTTCTGACATGCGTGTTTGCGCTCGCGGCTTTTCCGGCGCTGTCGCAGGAGGTCCCCAATCGCGTGCCGAACTTCTATGCCGGCCAGCGTGTTCCCGGCATGGTGAACGTGCAGACTACAGTGTCCCTGTCGGTGCCTGTCGAGGCCGGGCAGGAAACGGGCGAGCAGATCAAGTCAGCGCAAAAGGCTTTCTACCTGATGGCGGGAGGGCAGTGCGATCTCATCCTGCAGACGCTGGCCGAGAGCTGCCAGATCACCAACCTCACGAGCAGCGCGGATCTCAATCGTGGTTCGCGAAACGACATTATCGTGCGTGGCACCGTCTCGATGGCCGTGAAGCTCAAGGACAGCGCGCAGAAGCCCTAGCCGTTTATCGGTATCGTGGCTCGAAGCGGCAAATCTGCCGCCTCGAGCCAGGCATTTGTCAGGCCGCGGCCTGCTTGCGCTTGGTCAGCGCATCAACGC
>Ga0123342_1008249_pt1 | contig 13251 bp, 13 predicted proteins | sample Turbeawhitnodule_FD_89960 | JGI IMG/M metagenome (GOLD analysis project Ga0123342, IMG submission 89960) | Root nodule microbial communities of legume samples collected from Mexico - Turtle bean Mexico white nodule | ecosystem: Host-associated > Plants > Roots > Nodule | place: Mexico: Nepantla...
TATTCCTTATTCTTCGGAGGTGTATCTTAACCACCTAAGCGTGTCACATAAATGCCGTTACATTTATTGTGCATTCGGTCGGTCGGCCGGGTGGGTTCGTCCGGTGCCTACTGGTACAGATTGAAATGAAGCAAGTTTACAAAACCAATTATAAATCCAGGGTTAAATTATCCATTTTAAAGCAAACATAGATTAGAATTTTATTTTGAGTATTTTTTTTCTTTACTCTAAATTCAATATTTTTTTTATTTTTTTATGAACGTTTCTGAGTTTCACAAGTTTAATCAACTAAGAAATTGTCCTTTAAAAGCCAAATTATCTAATACTCAAATATATTTTTAAGAGAACCTTTTATGATAACCAACAATTAACGCAATGCCATACCAAATACAAGTTTATATTATATGAATCTTATAACATGTTTCTTTATGTTCTTTATATTTTTGTTTTATTGTATATATTTAATTATTGAATACAAATGTAGACTAACACTACAAGAAAATATCAATTAGTGATCGATTTTTGAAACCAAAATAAATTAATTGTAAACTGTGACTGAAATAACGATCAATCTATTTTTCGTTGCTAATTTGTACTTACTTAGTGATCAAAATTAAATTGGTCGTTAAATACAAATATATCATCATAAAATAATGATTGATTTGATTTCGATGGCCAAATTCCTATAATCAGCAAGCGAATTTTGTTTTCGTCACTAATTTGTACTGATTTAGCAACTAAAATCAATTTGGTTGCTAAATACAATCTATCACTACAAATTAGTGACTAAGTTGATTTTGGTCCCTAAATCTCTACAAATCAGTAACAAAATTTTATTTTTGTTGCTAATTTGCACTAATTTAATGACCAAAATTTAATCAGTCGCTAAATATAAATATATCATTAAGACTTGCAGACCAAATTTGATTTTGGTCACTAATTTGCATTGATCTAGCGACCGGAATCAAATTGATCACTAAATAAAAATATATCACTATACATTACCTACCAAATTATAATTATTTTATTATTATGATTATAACTATTTTATTATTACAATTATAATTATTTTATTATTTTTTTATTTTTTTTATTATTATTATTATGATTATCTTTATTATTATGATTATTTTTTATTATTATTAATATAGCAATAATATTAATTATAATAAAAAGAAATTTAATAATAATAATAATATTATTAATATAAAAAATAATAATAAATATCACTATAATAATTATAATAATTAATAATAGAGATTCTTTGGTGTAGTTGTCATAAAATAGTTTTTATGTTTACTTATACTATTTGAGCTCGATTCTCTATGACACATTCTTAAATATTAATAAATATTATTCTTAATAATAATTTTAAATTAGTCACTAAAAATTATTTGTTGAATTGGTTTTGTTGAATTGGTTTCCTAGGAATATCAAATTCTCTACAATCAAACTAGCGACCGATGAAAAAAAGTCGTTTGTGACTAAAAGTTTTACTGGCAGTATTTCGATTATAAATAGTTTTAGTGATATTTTTTAATTTTAACAACCAATTTTAGGATAATTAAAAGACATTTTTTTTATAGTGTAGATTTCAACTTAAGAGAATATTATATAGTTTATATTTTTTATGAAACATAAGATTACATAATTTTGGTCTTATAATTATGATTAAGAATAAAGTGATGATTGAGGTGTTGCATTTAGTGGAAGAAGATGCATAAGACGTTTCATACCAGACGCATGAAATATGAAGTTTAGTCTTGTAGTCTAATGAGATGACCCAAATTTCAAAGTCTTTTGTTCGGAAAAAGTGGTGTAAGGGATCATTCCACTATACAATTTTCACATTTATTTATTTACATCATGATGCTTCCACTCTTTTACAAGTCTTTGTTCTTTTTGCGTGGAATAAGGAGCCAATGCACTTCATAAAAATTTCCAACTTTTTTATTTATTTACTTGCATAAAACTATCTAAATAAAATAATGTTCACATAGAAGTATAAACGTAATAAAAATTATCTGAAAGTGAATCCACTAACAACTGAAAAGAAAATTAATATTATATTTTATTAATTTTTTTAATGTCTTGTGTAAACTTTTATTAATATTTTTATGTTATATGAAGTTTTGTTATTCGAATATTACACTAAAATATCACATCTAAAACTCAACTGATGGTTTTAGTCCAAACATTACACTAACAAAGAATTTAAAAGTTAAGTCATAATCGTTAATTAGTAAAAAAAAATTACATTCTTTCTTATTTTAGATACAGTAAATTACTGAAGTAAAGTCAAGATATTCCTAGTAATTTTGTTTTAAATATTGTTTTTTTTATATTTATTATAATTTTATTATTTATAACTCGTAAAAACTATTACAGTAAGAGAATTTTATTTTTAAACTTTTATTTCTATGTGTTTTAACTATATAATATATATGATTTTTTTTATGACACAGTATTGTTCCACTAAGTGAAACTATTTGAGATAGGAAGGTAACAAATATTGTGGTAAAAAAATTAAGTAATTATTGTATTATTATATTTTTTATATAACTTAAAACTTATTCAAGATATTGATATAAAATTATTAGAAAAATACAACATTAATATTAATATATAATATTGGTTAATAATTGTGCATGGTTAATAGTTTTTATAATAATAAAATAGATAGCAATAAGATATTCCAATTAAATATTTATAATTATAATAAACCTTTTCAAGTTTAAAATACTTATATTTCTAGAGAGTATTCTATTGTTTAATAATTAACAAAAAATTGTAATAAATTTTTTTGTAATATTTTATAATTTTTTTATATATTATATCAATTATATAATAATGAATATAGAAAGTATCATTCGAAATCGTTTTGTGGTGTGTGAAAATTTGGGTTGCTTAAGTCGTATTTTCTTCATCCTTTCTCCTTTTCCATTTTTTTGTTTCAATTACATAAACTCTTTCTTTACCTTCCTTTATCTCCCTTCTCTCTAGTTGTATAACTTTAATTCTTATCTTTTTCACAAACACATCTTACTTTACGAAGGTTAGGGAGTTGTAGAAAAATTCTATCCAATCATAATTCAATTTGAAGTAATTTTTTACTATAACGTTTCTCAATTCTTCGTCTTACTAGAATTTGTTAATTGAAAAAAAGTAAGATGTAGATGCCAAAAATATAAACAAAACAAACTTGAGGATGAACTGTAACACATGTCAACAGTTTGGATAACTTGTGTTCCCTATTACGTTTAAATTTCTTCATCAGAATTGATTTGTACATTACGGATACCATTACATTATATATTAGAATTAAGGGATAATATTACATTACATATTACAATTGATCTTTAGCAAGAGCATCAAACAAACAATTGTAAAGTCCAAGATACACCCAAAAATTAATTTTCCCAAATTTTCCTCAGCCACTAATTTTTCTTTAACTTAGCATTCTTCGTAGCCAATTTTTGTAATATTTCTGACCCAACACAACACTCTTCTTGTCCTTGTGTATGTGGAATTTGTTCCATAACGCCACAACATTCTTCCATTTTTCTTTCAGGTGCTTGTTTTAAGAACTAATAATCCTTCCCCATAACAACATACTTTTCCTCCTAAATCTGAACAAGAAGATCATGTTGTTGTTGGAGATTTTCACTATTAGAAAATTGTAGAATAGAGACCAAAAAATGTGGCCACTATTAGTGACCGAATATTGTTGTTACTATTAGTGACCAAATTAATGACCGAAAACTGTTGTTACTATTAGTGACCAAATTAGTGACCAGAGTTATTTTTATGATTTAATGATCGAAATAGTGACAACAATTTTAGTGACAAAATTTGTCACCAAATTGGTCACAAAATCGATCACCTTATCTTCTTTAAATTTGAATAAAAACAATTTGACTAAAAAAAACTTGTTCATTTGTCTAGTGGTTGCGTTAAACACTCATTGCAAAAACTGGATATGACACTTTGCTTGAGCTTCAGTATTTTCATCTATAAAAACATTGGTTCTTGATGGCAATAATTTAAGTGGAAAGATACCTCAAGGCATCATATTACCACCTTAGTTTGAGTCTTTGTCAATTCAACAAAACTATAATGAAGGTAGAATTCCAAAATCATTTGGGAAAGGATGTGTTTTGTGCTCTTTGGATATGTCTTCTAATAGTTTGAATGAAGACATTACAATGAAGACATTAGAATTCATCACTTATGTGGATGTGCTAGAAACTCATTACAATAATTGAGCTTGCACAACTAGATATCACTATTGCAGAAACGTGTTTTAATGATGGTTAAAAAGACCATATGAAGAAGGTTTGAGAATCGTCGTTACTTTGGGTGTCGTTATAAATCAACTGGTTATAACAAAATGACACGTATAAAAATCGTCATTATTCTATAAAATAAACAGCGAAAACAAACTATATTTTTAAACCATTGTTATAAATGGTGTCATTCAAACTTTTTTGTTTTTTAAAGACGGTTCTAACATTCAACCGTCATTATAAATGTATTTGTTTTTAAAGAAAAGGTTGTATTATTATATATATGCTTTATTCTTGCATAAAATATCAAATTTCCAGAACAATAATGAATGCATATAATATCAAAATTTAAATATGAAAGACTACATAAAATAAATTAAGTACATATAACATTCTACAAAAAGTTCTACAATATATGAAAAAGTTCTACGTCATTCTAAACTCTAATAATTCATCTATCCTAAGGTGTTATACATGATTACAAAATATTTTGACCATGTTGTCTTCACATACTCCAATGCTTCCGAATCTAGTGGCTCTGGATCATTGAAAAACTGTGACATTTGAATTTTGTTTTGAATTAGTGAATAAATAATAAACCCCAAATTTTAAAGTGTTTTTGTATTGAGTATTGCCTAGTCCCAACATCTATCAATTTCAACTCGCACAATAGTCGACATCCACTGGATAACATAGTAACCGCATTCATAATTTTCAGATTGTTTATTGCACTGCAAGTCAAAATAAATGTTATTAAATGAATGAATGAGACACATTAAAGTGCATGCTCAATTATACTTTAAATACCTTAAGGTGCATCCAAGTGAGTCTTTTTGCATTGTATTTCCCCTCCCATTTAACATGTTATATCCAAAATAAGCACTGAAATAATAAGATTTCATGTTATAACACACAACATTATGTAATGTATAAGTAATAATAAATTTTAAATGAAATTGTCGTACCTATCTATATTGTGTTTAAAATAGTTAGGAGGTTTCTTATGCAAGGAGCAAAACTCTGCAACTATCTTGAACAAATATGATCAATAGTTGTCAATGACGCCTATATAACAAATTAGTCAGTTTCTCTTATTTCAATAATTTAATAGAACTTATTCAATGAATATGGGCTTACTCATTGATATACAAAGCAATATAAATTCATTATCCTCTATTCTTTAAGGTAGTGGTGATGTATGTTTGTGTTTTTGACTTATTGTTACTAAGTGATTGAATGAGTTGAGGGTCTAAAAGCCCATATGTATCTTGTTTCCCCTCATTGAAGCATAATCCACAAATATACCTAATTTCAATAAGTTATTACTAATATATATAATAAATAAAAAGTATAAATATTTTAATAATTGAACTTACATGGTCCATAATTGCAGAACTGTTATGTTAATCTCCTTATTTTCAGATGCAAGATCCAACAAATCAGACATGTGAAAGTACAATGGTACATCACTATGCTTTCCAAAAACATTAGTATCCCATGGAACCTTTACAATGGTTGTATCTAAAGCTGTAGCAACTTCCACCAATGTTGCCACAGGACCATCAATCGAGTATTTTTTTTCTTCTTTTGTAGAGGTAGTTTAGTCTTAGGATCCTGTTACTCACCAACAAACAAACAAATAATCAAAATAGTTAGAATATAATATATTTGATATATAATCCTATTAGTGCAAAGATATACCGTAGATTCTGATATAGGTCTGACAAGATGTCTAGGCTAGGCAATTAATGTATGTAATGCCTCTGGTACAATTGTAACCTCTGATGTCAGCACAAGAACTGCAACATCACCATAAAGGACCTTCTCCACCGTGACCTTTATAAAATTAGAAGGAAGAGGCACATTGTGTAACATTGTGAACCTTTCATACCTAGGGCAACAAATTAGCTAGTAGAATCATAATCAACATATAAATCGCATTGGCTAGTTGAGCCAAAGTCATCCCCCCGATAGATTAACCACTGAACAATTTAGTGCTGACTCTGATAATAGGAGGCGGGTCATCTTGTACCATAGTATGTGGTTGTTACGGGAGTTCTAAACCCTCCCACCGTTTTTCAAACTTCCTATCCATCCGCTTATTAAACTCCTCCATTAAGCTTTCTTTAATCTCTTGAGTTACCTTAGCCTTTATCTGTTACCGTAATTGTAGTAAATACTCCAAGCTAGGTTGACTGAATGAATGTTCCTTGTTATGTGATAAGGGTCCAAAGTATGAGTGAAACCCCACCCCATATCTAGCAACACGAACACGTCCAGGGTGCCTAGGTCGTCCGATAAAAACATTAAGAATATCCTCACGACCATATGGATTAAAAGTCCCCTATGTTGTTTGCTCAACAAGAGAATCATACAACAAAGGAAATGAAATTGTCAAACTTCAAAACACATTGAATTTAAAATAACACACAGAGATCATATTTCTTACAATTTGTTCAGTTGTTCGTTGTGATTCCTGAGAAGTCCATGTCCCTAATGGCTTTAGACAAACACTCTTCCATTTCTCATGTCGAGATGGTGGGGATTGAGGGTTCAAAGAATCTACATTATTCCCTTCCTTAATAGAAGCAGAATGTGCTCTAATATTTTGTTCAACCAACTTCTGCTCTAACATCTTATAACCACCACGGGACAATAAGTGTGGGGTCACATTATGTGCCTGATTGGAATGTTCTTTCTTTTGAACATCCTATCATCAACATTCAAAATTTAATAATACATTAATATAAACTACATTTAAATAAAATAAGTGATATTAACCTGCCATTTCTTAGTTTCTCTGATCTTGACAAACTGCTGCCAAGTTTCTTCATCAAGGCATGCATATTTTGTACAAGGATTTTCTCCTTTCCTTGCACCATATATATATAAGTTGTTGTGAATTTTGATTTAAACTGACGAAACTTGACACTCACTGAAGATAGAATCTTTGTTCTCAAAGTTTCCACATTCGAGATATCGTAATGCGTCTACATTCCACATTTGGGATAATTAGTTCATAACAAACTTCAGATTGAACAAAGTATAGACAAAATTCAAATTGAAGAAAGTAAAAACAATTACATACCGAATATCTTGCCAAACCATGATCCTTTCGTGCTTGGTGACGTTACCCAAGAACCAGTCAAGGTAGAGATCCTTCTGCGAGCAACTACTCCAAGATAACTGCTAAAATTCTTTGAATTTAGCCCAATGGCCACACCAGTGTTGACATCAATAGTCAATGACATTTTTTGACCTTTATTTATCTTCATACACATAGTCTTTAATCTAGTAGGTCCTCTACCAGTTCTTGAACGAGGAACTTCATCATTAGCCATGTTCCTATTATCAAACAAATATGATAAGCATTAAGAATATGAAACATAATAAAAATTATATATTGTAAAACTAAACCTGAAACATATGCACATACAAATATATATTCCTTCGTCATGATCATTTCGAGTTGCATGTACAACATCAACAACATCCTTTTACTTTTTATTGATTGTCGTTCTTGTAAGTGATTCAATCTCAGAAATGTCATTATTTGGTTTGTCTTCTAGGTCATTATGTTGCTTTTTTTTCTATGTAGCACAATAAACCAGTTTTCAGACGTAGGATCTTAGATATAGAAAACTTAGGAAGCTTGATATGCCATTATGAATGGTTCATCATGATAACCTGATACAATCCAACTCGACAAGCATATGACCAAGTACACAACACACACTTCACAACTAGGTCAGTCATCTCATCTACAAGACCAGACCCCACCAGGCCTCAGAAAAGCCTCAATAGAAGAAGAACCAAACATGGACCAGAATATAAGTTGTTTTTCCTTCTAGTCTTTTCACAAGACAAGTTTATGTAAAATACATTGGGCTCACTTTAGGGGTTCCAAATAGAAGAATAAGCTAGAGTAGGTTGTGCTTAGTAATTTGAGTTTGTGTCAAGCCCACCTTTCATGACCTGTGCACCTAGGTTTAGGGTTTCTTTGACCTATCTTTTAGAAGGTTACTCACAAATGAAAACCCTACCCCTTTATCTTGCCCTCCAAAACACTCTCTCCTATAAATAGAGTGTCTTGCCTCGTGTATTTCACACATTGAATTTTAAATAGGAAAGAAATTTTGTCAGAGTGTTTAGTGAGATGAGTCTCCTAATATCCTTGGGTCTTATCTTGAGTGCTCTACACTTCAAGTTGCAGCTCTATACCACTCATCTTGGAGTAGCCCATTCTCCAAGTGGCATGACAAACCATAAGCTTCTTAATCTCTTCATCTTTTTGTTTTTCTTACCTTTCCTTACGCCATTCTTCCATACTTTTATTAATTTTTTGTTTGGTTTTCTTCTTCATCTTATGTTTCTTTTCATGGCATTTATTTCCACACCTTCATCATATAATCACCATATTTGTGTTTTTTCTTTGCCCTCTAAAAGTGAACCTTCACACTCACTTAACTATATGGTTAAGTTCGTGCCTAGTGGGAATCTTCTTTGGGTTTCTCACCATAATTGCTAATCTCAAAACTCATGAACAAAAGAGTAACCCATAAAATGTGCCCAATCTTAAAATCAACTCTATTATAAAATAGAACAGAGATGAAGAAAAAGGAACAGATGAACAAAATAGTATAAGGAACGCAAAGGATATGATAATGAATATCTCTTTGATTATCTCATTGAAATCAAAACAAATAGTTTGAATATATACAAGCAATACATTCATTCTAGGCCTAGCTAAAGAGAGAAAGAATCAATCCATAAATACTAGAACCATAACAGACAAAGACAAAATAAATGTTATTCACCTCTATAAAGATAAACAACTAAGAATTAGAAAAGACACAATTAATATTAAGATCCTTCTATAACTCTGGTATCCATATCCTTTAATACCCTCCCACAAGCTGCGGAGCAAATATTGATGAGACCCAGCTTGGAACAAATACTCTTAAAAGATTGGGGACTTAAAGCTTTGGTACAAATGTCAGCCAGTTGTTATGTGGTGGAAATGGAAAGCAAATGGATGAGAGCCTTCTTTAATTTTTCTCTAAAAATGTGACAATCTATTTCTATATGTTTTGTACACTCGTGAAACACTGGATTTGCTGCAATGTATCTTGCTGAGTCATTGTCACAATATAAAAGAGATGGTTGCTCAAAAGGAACTTTAAAATCTTGAAGAAGATAAGTTAGCCATTGAATTTCACATGTAACAGTGGCCATTACCCTGCATTCAGCTTCACAAGAACTCTTTCATATTGTTCCTTGCTTCTTTGATTTCCAGGATATGAGAGGACTCCCAAGATACACACTAAAATTAGTCACTAATTGTCTTGAATCACTACAAGTGCCCCAATCACTATCACAAAATGCTTTGAGATGAGCAGATGTGTTGGAAGAGAAAAATAAACCAAGACTTGGAGATCCTTTAATATATTTAAGAATTCTAATCGCTACAATATAGTGAGAAATTGTAGGCTTAGCAAGAAACTGAGAAAGTTGTTGCACAAAAAATGTTATGTCAGGTCGGGAATTAGTGAGATACATAAGTCTTCCAATCAATCTTTTGTAGGCTTGAATATATGTGAAAGGAACACTTCTAGTAAAAGAGATTTTTTTCATGATTATCAATAGGAGTGGGTGCAGGTTTGCAGTCTAAAAGACTTGCATTTGTTAACAATTCCAATGCATATTTCCTTTTATTCACCATTATTCCTTTCTTACTCCTTGCTACTTCTAGACCAAGAAAATATCTTAAATCCCTAAGATCCTTAATCTTGAATGTATGATTCAAGGCTTGTTTAATTCAAGCAATCTCTTCTTTATCCTTTCCTGTTAATATTATATCATCTACATACACCAATAATTTTGTAAAAGATCCTTCAGAAGAATTAATGAACAAGAAACGATCATTCATAGATTGAGTATATCCCATAGAAAGCAAAAAGGATGACAGTTTGGCAAGCCACTCTCTGTTGGCTTGCTTAAGGCCACATAAAGCCTTTTTTAGTTTACAAACTTTTCCTGGTGGAATAGAAGTCAATCTAGGAGGAGCAACCATGTATACATCTTCTTTCAAATCTTCATGTAAAAATGCATTGTTTATGTTTAATTGTTTCAATTACCAATTATAGATAAAAGCTAGAGAAAAAAGCAATCTTATGGTGGTCATCTTTGCTACTGGGGAGAAAGTATCAAGGTAGTCAATGCCTTCTGTTTGTGTGTATCCCTTTACCATTAACCTTGCTTTATACCTTTCAATTGTCCCATCAACCCTATATTTTATTTTGAATACCCATTTGCAACCTATGACAGCTTTTTCCTTAGGCAGAAGAGTAGTCTCCCAAGTTTGATTTGGCTCTAAAGCAGATATCTCACATTGTATATCTTTTCTCCAACAGTCGTGTTTCACAACTTTAGAATAAGTGTTTAGCTCAACATGTGAAGAAAGAGACATAACAAAAGATTTGTAAGAAGGTGATAAATTGTTATAAGACAAAACATAATTCAAAGGATATTTAACTCTTAAAGATGTATTGGAAACATTAAGATTACAATGATAATCCTTTAAATACTCATGTGGTCTTTTTATTCTTGTACTCATTCGGAAAGAGTGATCTGATTCATAATTTTGTTATATGTCATGATCCTCATCGAGGTTTTGGTCTATATGGGAACAAACTTCTTCTAGAACCTCAATGTATGACTCACAATCACTATTATTTTCAGCATTATCACAAGGTGCAAGAATGGCTTGTGATGGCTGACTCAAGACAAGTTGATCTTCAATAAACAAAATTTGATCATCATAAATGTTAGGACTGTTAGTTTCATTGCTAGTATCTTGAACCCTTTGATATGGAAAAACATTTTCATAAAAGACAACATCTTTAGACACAAAAATTTCTCTTGATTGAATATTCAACAAAATATATCCTTTTGTCCCCCTTTTAAAACCAAGAAAAACACATTTTGATGCTCTTGGATTAAATTTTCGTCTATTTGTTCACAAAGTGTTAGCTTAACATAAAGAACCAAACACCATTATCCATTAAAATCTGCTTCAGTTTTGTAAAGCATTTCATGAGGAGAAGAATAGTTTAAAACAGGTGGGGAAGCGTGTTTATAATATCCGCAGCATGTCTCATCGAATATGACCAATAAATTTTGGGTAAATGAGATTGTATCATGAGAGTTCTTGCTACATTTAATAAATGATCATGTTTTCTTTCAACTATACTATTTTGTTGTAGAGTATTGACACATGATGTTTGATGTACTATTCCTTTATTGATAAAGAAATTAATCATGAAAAATTCAATCTCATTATCACTTTTTATTATTTTTATTGCTGTCTCAAATTGTGTTTGAACAAACAACAAAACTTTCCAAAACCTTAACAACTTCAGATTTTTGTAATAAAAGAAAAATTCAGGTGTATCTCGAATAGTCATCAACTAAGGTCAAGAAATATTTATTACCATGAATTGATGATATTGAGTATGACCCCCAAATTTCTACATGAATCAAATCAAAGCATTTTGTTGATTTAGATGTACTAATAGGAAGTGAAAGTCTTTTTTGCTTTGCAAAAGGACAAACATCACAAACAAAAGATTTGTTATATTTAACAAAAGAAAATTTATTCTTGATAACATCAATACATTTATTTGAAATATGACCTAATAAAAAATGCCAAAGGGTTTCTAAATCCTTTCAAGTTTCTGGTAAGATGGGATCCTGAGTATATAAAGTCTATCTTGCATCTTAACAGAGCTAATCAATTTCAAGAAGTTCTTGTCCTGAATGTGACAGCCATTAGAGTCAAAGGTAAGAATACAAGATAGTTTTTCAATCAATTTTGTTACTGAAAGAAGATTAAAAGTAAAATAAGAAATATACAAAACATTGTCTATGACATGATTTTGATTGAGAAAAACACTTCCAGAATAATAGCAATGACTTGATTTCCACTTGGTAATTTGATAGAAATAGGATTAATTTGATGATATGAAGTCATATAAGTTAAGGATGAATAAATGTGATCAGTAGCACGACTATCAATAATCCAAGAACTGAAGGAAGAAATAGAGTTATTACTAGTTTGTGTTGTCATGTTGGAAGGAATAACAGAGACTTGACTAAAAACATTACCACTGGATTTGACATGTTGTAAAAGAGCTAACAATGTTTGATATTGCTCAAGAGTAAGACCAATTTGTTGAGACTGCACTTCAAACTTTGAACCTTCATGATTCTGCTTATTATTATTAAAATTTGTATTATGAAAAACTGCATTAGTATGACTATGATCATGGTTCAGTTTTTTAAACTTGAAATGAGGTGGAAAGCCATGTTTTTTATAGCATGTATCAATGGTATGCCCTGTCTTTCCACAATGACTGCAAATTTTGGAAGTATATCCTCTTCCATAACTTCCTCTTTCGTATCCACCACCTCTGCCATAGATGGTAGCATTGTTTTTATAACCTCCTTTGCTAGTAGCAATCATTGTCTTGGATTGATCACCCAAAATTTGCCTCTTTTGTTGTGTAATGAGAGAGGAAACTCTATTCAAGGATGAATAATATAATGAACTAACATGGTAAGGTGAACAAAGATCTTGTAAGGGATCAACAACTTCACCCATGGATAAATGTAGCAACCAGAGCTCTGATCAGAGCTTTGATACCATATTATTAAATAGAACAAAGATGAACAAAAAGGAACAGATGGACAAAAGAGTAAAAGGAAGGCAAAAGATATGAGAATGAATATATCTTTGATTATCTCATTGAAATCAAAACAAGTAGTCTAAATATATACAAGTAATACATTCATTCTAGGTCTAGCTAAAGAGAGAAATAATCAATCAATAAATACTAGAACCATAACAGACAAAGACAAAATAAATGTTATTCACCTCTATAAAGAGAAACAACTAAGAATTAGA
>Ga0123342_1008250_pt1 | contig 13247 bp, 7 predicted proteins | sample Turbeawhitnodule_FD_89960 | JGI IMG/M metagenome (GOLD analysis project Ga0123342, IMG submission 89960) | Root nodule microbial communities of legume samples collected from Mexico - Turtle bean Mexico white nodule | ecosystem: Host-associated > Plants > Roots > Nodule | place: Mexico: Nepantla...
ATATATATATATATATATATATATATATATATATATATATATATATATATATATATATATATATATATATATATATATATATAACATTCTCTTTTCTACTTGTTCATGGTATTTTTGTTTCATGCTTATTGTTAGATTCTATCCGATCAATATAGTCTTGATTTTGAACATTAAATTTAACTGGAAAGTATTTTTAAGGATCTGAAATAAACAAAAATACTTGATAACTTGTAATGCTAGGAATATATTTCAAGTTCTTAATTGCATCATAATTGTGTTCATAAAGCTGGATGATTTGTTAGATATATGAGGAATCAGTGTTTGAGAAATTATCTTATGAATTTCATCTGTGAGGAATCAAGGTGAATGACTTTAAATTACAACATCAAGAATGAGTAGTTTTGAGTATTATGTATTGTATTATTCCAAAATTTAGGTGACTGAGATAGAAGAAATTCAATCTCAGGTATTTTTATCTATATTTGATAAGTTAGTTTCATTACTAGTTGAATCAAATCTTAAACTTTGAGTTATTTTTGGTAAAGGTTTTAATTTGGTTATGAAAAAGTTCTCACAATTATTTTCTATATTTAATGAGTTTTATAATAGAAAAACTTAATTAGAATTGTTCCCTGTGGGTTCAACATTCGTACTTTAAATAGTACTATATTAAAGTTGATTCGGTTTACTTGTCGAGAAAAGTCAACATCCAATCAATCTATCTTCATTAAATAAGAATAAATATTTCTTACTCTTCATTGATTATTTCAATATAAAAATATAGGTATATTTTCTCAAACAAAACTCATAAGCTTTAGTTGCTTTTAAGAATTTCAAGGCTCTAGTTGGAAAAGAGAATCACTTTGAAATCAAATCTTTGAGATCTGATCAAGGATGAGATTTCACATCAAGGAAGTTCAATGGTTTTTGTACAACTCATGGAATTCGTTGTCTATTGACTATTCCTAGATTGGCCCAACAACATGTAGGAGTCGGGAGCAAAACTAGAACCATTCTCAACATGACTAAAAGCATATTAAAATCTAAAATATGTTAAAGGAGTTTTGGGATGAAGCTATTTCTTGTGTAGTCTATTTGTCTAATCTCTTTCCAACATTAAAAATAAAAATCTCAAGAATTTTTTTTTTATCAACAAAGAATAAATTTAATTAATTTGGATCATTTGAGGGATGCTCTAACTTTTTTTACAAAAAAAAAAAAAAAACTTAGGCTATCTAGTTCCCTCCTATAATAATAGTAAAATAAAACACCCCAAAAAGAATATTCAAGTCCTATGCTATTTCCAATGTTTAGTCAACAATTAACACCATCAAGATAATGCAATGTAATGCCCCTGATATAACCCCAAAACTTGAATGATGTGCTGATACCCTATTGATAACTTAAACATTCATTTTTATTTATGACTCCCAAAAAAAATTATACCATTATTATAGGTAGGTCTCCAGCCTAAAGAAGAGTGGAGTGGAAGGAAACCTAGTGTTAATCATTTGTATGTTTAGGAGTATAGCATACACTCTATGCAACAAAACAAGAAAGATCCAAGCTGAATGATCGAAGTGCAAAACATGTCTTCGTTGGGTATAAAGGCTACAATCCAAGCAATGACAAAGTGGCAAGTTGAGATGTTGACTTCGATGAAGAAATTATGTGGAACTAGGAGGCTAAAAAGAAAAGACTCTTCCTTTTCTTCTATATCTTGGAGAAAAATGAGAAAAGCAAGAAATTGGAATCCAATGTGCCATTCCTCCTAATTCACCCCCTCCATCAGCTACATCTCATGCTGAAAGAGAGATTATAAGTGAAAGGCCAAGGAAGACACAAGATATATGTGAAATCTATGATAGGTCTGATGAAGTCACTTGTAATCTTGAAGAATTGTATTTCCTTCAAATACATAGTGAGCCATTGGATTTTGTAGAAATTGTGAAAGATAAAAGGAGGAGACGTTCGGAGGAAGAGGAGATAAGTAAATCGAGAAGAATGATACTTTAAAATTGACAAATTTTTCGAAATGTCATAAAGTAATTGGAGGAAAATGGGTGTACAAGGCTAAAAAGAATGCTATTGGAGAGGTGGAAAGATACAAAGCACGACTTGTTGTAAAACGCTACAACATGGAGTAGACTATGATGAATTTTATGCACCTCTCACCCACATGGGTACAATCCGTTTGTTAAATTTCTTTGGCACCTCATATGAATGGAAGATTTATCAACTTGATATGAAGTCTGCATTCTCAAATGGCTATATAGAAAAATAAGTGTATATTAAGCAACCTTTAGGCTTCATAGTTGAAGGACATGAATATAAGGTTCTAAAATTGAAGAGAGCTTTATATGGATTAAAGTAAGAACCAAGAGTATGTTAAGTACTTCCAAGATAATGCTTTTGATCGATGTCTCAACGAGTATGCTTTTTATTCCAAAACTCATGATGATGGAGATATTTTGATTGTTTGTCTTTGCGTGGATGATGTGATAATCTTTGGCAGCAATGCAAGCTTGTTTGAAGAATTCAAGAAGGCAATGTCATAGAGTTTGAGATGACAGACATAGGGCTCATGTCATACTATTTGGGCCTCTAGGTTTAAGCAATTGGAGGAAGATATATTCATTTCTCTAAGAAAGTTGTGCAAAAGAGGTTTTGAAGAAATTTAAAATGTTTGACTGTAATCTAGTTAACACACCTATAGAGAGTGAGATAAAATTATCAAAGTTTGAAGATGGTGAAAAGAAGAATCCTAACTTATTCAAAAGTCTCATGGGAAGTTTGAGATACTTAACATATACAATGCCCAATGTTTTGCATGCAGTTCGAGTAGTGAGTCGATTAACGAACACTCCCACTTTTACTCATATGAAAGTTTCTAAGAGGAACTCTCTTATTTAAAAGGTACTCTTGATTATGAATTATTTTATTATTTTTTTAATTATTTCAAACTCATGGATTTTGTGATAATGATTATGTCGGAGATATCAATGATAGAAAGAGCACTAATGGCTTTATATTTTTCATGGGAGGATGTGTTTTCATAAAGTTCAAAGAAACAACCAATTGTAACACTTTAAGCATGTGAGTCGGAATATGTGGAAATAACGCTTCAGGAAACCACCCGGTGACCGGGTGGTGGTAGCAGTGTTGGAGGACTCCCTTTTTTTCCTCTTCCTACCTACATCGGTAGTAGATGACAGGGCAATTGCTCGATGGTGAAAGGGTTGTCGGCCACAACCGTTTCTAGGTTGCCCTTGCCTTTGCCTCTCTCAAGGGCCTTAGCGCGGAAGGCAGCCATGGTACTGCTCGATTGGGGAACCTCTTTTGTCATGATATATGCACAAGAAAAAATAGATAAGTTAAAACTCTTTGATTGACCGAGACAAAGAACAATGCGAGCATATCATAAAATTTTTTCCACCGTTGGGAAGATTTGAACATGGTCAATAGTTTTCGTGTAGGGATCCTTCACGGGAGGTTGTCAAAAAGAGAGTAAATCTCTTGTTCTTCGGCTCTCTGGACCGACCGAGGCCATTCCTTAAACCGGGTGGGGTTCTGGGTCCAATACATGGGAAATTTGGACCGACCGACTCCATCAAAGAAAAGCCCCATCCCCTCAGACTCAACAAAAAGCTTGAAAAACTTCCCTTTAAAATTTTTGTAAGAGGTGGTGTATGGGCTAAACAAAGTATTAACCGGCCGAATGATAAGTGACAGCCAGCTGACCGGGTCGGTCGGGTGGGAGGTATAGTAACTCAAGAACGTAGTAGGTGTGGGGAAGAGACAAAACATGTCACAGATAAGACGAAAAGTCTGTAGAGAAACCCAAGTATTTGGGTGAAGTTGAGAGGGGAACACATTAAGCGTCTAGAGGACACCCATAGTAAAATCATCAAAAGAAAGAGCGACATGCAGGTTGGAAAAAAGGCAAGAGTAAACAAAGAAGAACGGACCCCTTGAGGAGGACCGATCCATACATATGGCATCTGTCGGTCCACAGTTGTTAATAGCCAAGATGTTGTTACCAACATCTGGTTTTAAAATAGGATGTTTTCCCTTGAAGGAGGAGATAGAATGCCCATCTAGGTAGACAAACGTAAATTCAGTCACCTTCGGGTCTACCCAGTCAAGCCCCAAAAGATGAGACGACTACTCAAGGGTATCTGACCGGTCATCAACACCTTCCAGGTCATCAACCCTTACAGAATCCTCCATGCGGGGCAAAGTATGAATTGACCCAACCGAAAAAGGCTTGGTCATGGAGGAGCCAAAGGAGGAAGAAGATGAAGACAAAGAAGGAGAAGAAGACAAAAAAAAGACGAGGAAGACATGACTAACCTCTCGGGTAAGGGAAGCAGCGCGCCAGAACGAGTGGGTTTTGGATGTTGGAGCAAGGAAAAAGTAACTCAGAATAGTAAGGGGGACAACTATTTATAGCCTTTAAAAGGGGCGAGAGATGAACCGTCACTCTCATCTCAACCGTTGAATCTCCCTCGATCCAACGGTCCACGATGAATGGTGCCAAATATTTGAAGTCATCATTACGGGTCATGTCACGGGTTCGGTGACGCCAACGTCACGTCCCATCTTGGGAAGTCCAACCGTCGCACCGACCTCTACTACAGACTCTTCGAACTAAACATCCTCGAGCCTAGGGACAAGTGTACCGTACCGGTCAACACAACTGAAACATTGACTCGGCATCCGGTCCAGACCAACCGAAATGACCAACAAAAAGGTTGATTAATGACTCAACGTTTGTTAATCTTTTTTTACCAGGTCCATCAATGACAATGGTCCCACAATAATCATATAAATTAGCACAAATCCCAAAGGATCAGGTACGCAATCATCTAATTCTAAATACTGAGTGTCGAGTGCTGAAGTCTGACTTGAGTGTCAAATCGACTTTTGCAGGTACTATTCGAGTCCGGAGCTAGCAGGGAGGAGTGGGAGAGCGAGTGTGAGAGTTCAACCGAGAAGAAAGAGTGAGGTAACGACCAACCGAGGAGGGATTTAATTGTTCTCTTAGTTCTAACCCCATTCGAAAACAATTATAGTTATTAATTAAAATTGTAAATAAAGATTATAATTTCGACTTTAAATTATAGATATAATGTGTAAGTTTTAATTATAAGTTATAGAAAAAGATCGTAAAAATTAAAATTACATCCATATTTATTTCTGTCACCTAGACTTTCAGTAGGCTACTCTTAATAGTTAAAAAAATATGAAGAGTAAAACAATTATGACTATTATTTTAGAAAAAAAAACAATTTGTGTGACCTAGACTTGCAGTTGGATTGATTTATGAGTATTTATTTTGAAGAATTGTTAAATAAATTATAATAATTTTCCAGCATGTTGTCCTAAGACGTGTTGCATGTTTAAACATATGCTATAGATATATATGTTCTCTGCATAAGCAATGGGGTTCTGAGATAGTATATTTATAATCACGAGAATCGAACCAATGTTCGATAAAAAAAATTAAACACATACCTTTTCTCAAATTCCTTCCTCATAGTAGAGTTGAGATCAGTTTTCAATGGAATATCCTTGTCATCAATTGTTACTTGAGACAACTTGTCTGTTTTTAGAGGACCTCCACATAAAGTTTTTATCTTGTCGCAATCTTTTACTGATAATTCTTCCAACAATGGAAAACTTAAACTTCCTCCGTAGAATTTTTTGAGCTTCAATAACTTGTAAAGATTCAAATGACTGAGTTTTGGAAATATTATCTCATCCTCATCTGATTCCTCCCCCTCCTTCTTAGACACAATCTCTTCAATTGATTCACACTTTTCTATCTCCATTCTTTGGAGTTCAGGCAAATTTTGTGCGGTTGAGGATGTGAACAAACATGACAACCCATCACAACTTTCCACTTTTAAACATATCAGATTTGAGAAAGACACTCTGCATGATACCAAGTTTTTCAATCTGGAACAACTAATGACTTCAAAGATTTTTAGATTTTTGACAAAGGGCAGAGTCCATGAATTCTCTAATCCAATGGAAACCAGCTCTCCAAGGGACTCCAATCGTAATTCTTTCAGTTGTAATAGATGTTCACTATTATCTGGTCTTTGATGGCAAAAAATGACATTGACGGAATTGCCACACACCACAAGCTTCTTTACATTTGGCAAGTGTTGTAGAAATCCATAGTCCGAAAATTCATCACACTCAATATGAGAGTAGAGAGTAACAACTTTTAACTTGTCTAAAAGGTTTCTCTGAAATTCTCCAACCACAATCATCTTCAATTCATTCTCACCCACTGTGAGATGCTCTAAGTTGGGTGTAATTAGCTACAAAGAGAAACCCAATAACCAAGTAAAAGCAGGTTATCACAATCATAGATTCAGCTTTCTATATAAAATTGAAATTGTTAAGTTTCATGCTAAAATAAGCCTGATAATTAGTGGAAAGTTAAACAAATAAGGCCATACCGTATGTGCTTACAACAATTTTGAGTTTAAAATTAAATATTAGATGAAAAATTTGACAAATGAGAATACGTGAAGAAAATAATGAAAAAGCATATGATAGAATGCAGTTACAAGAATGTATGTAATTAATTGAGTTGGAAGAATGGTCAAACCTTTGCTGTTGCATGATGAATGGAATGTATAGTATTATGTTTGAACTTGGGCAAATCCCATAGTGTCAATGACGTCAGAGTGGGGAACGTAAGCTTAGGATTTGTTTCTGTAACAATTTCACCAGTATCTTCATTCCAAACACTTTCCAGATTTGGCAGCTTCCATAAAACTAATGTTTTCATAGGAGAAGCCACTGTGTTTTGTGGACATTGGACATCAAATATGGTTTTGAGAGAATGACAGTTTCGAACTTCGAAGGTTTCCAATTGAGGTAATGAAGGAAGCAAAGTGAAGGGGAGTGCATATGATGAAAAGTGGCACCCCTCCACAATCAATGTTTTCAAGAATCTGAAGCATAAGTGGGGGATCTGCAGTGAGACACGCCATATCTCTTGGAGGTCTGCTCTATCTCTCAATTCAAGACTCCATTTCCATGATGCAACCTAGCGAAATCAGAACATGTAAACGAATGAACAAAGTATGATGTATGAAACTTGTGAATTTAAAATTAAACTTTCATACTAATAAAATACTTGATGAATCAGACTACATTAAAAGATACGGATGTTAATTACTTCTTCACTTCATTTTATTTTAATTTTATTTGCTATCACAATAAGTTATGTTTGACATCTTATTTTGCTATTGTTCTAGATATATAAAAGCAAAATTGTAACAGAATATTAAATTCTAATAATATCTTCATTTTAACTTTCTCAATCTAAATAATAATCAAATATACCTTTATCTGTCTAAATAATATTTAAAAACTGAAAATTTTCTTTAAAACTAATTTATATAAAAAACATTAAGTAAATATTTTATAACTACTATTATTATTATTATTTAGATGCTTTTATATTAATATAAAGTTTTTATTTTATTATTTGAAGATTATACTTAAATCCAATAATATTGATTACGATAGATGTATTTCATTGTTATCATTTTTGTAAAATATTTTTTTGTATTACAGAAGGTATATTTTATCTCTATTTTTACTTTACTTTAAATATAGTATATCTGTTTTAAAATGTGTTATTTTTACATTGCTTTAAATTTGAATATAATAAATATTAATTATAAAACATAGTAGAAGATTAATAATTAGTAGTCACTATGACAAATATATGGAAATTGAAAATAAAATAAATATAATTCAAATGATTTACTAATAAACAACAATTATAAGAATTTAAAATTAATTAAAATTTGAAATTAAAAATATATTTTATTAGTAAATTATATCATTTTTTGTTAAAATATCATATAAACTGTTTCATCCTATCCTAATATTTATGTTTATAACTTATTTTAATTAATAATTTGTACCGTTTATTATGAGTACGTTAAGTTAAATTTAATTTAATTTAACTTCTATTTGTAAAATGCTTAAAACCCTCATTTATCATAATGAATAAGTAATCTACTAACATCACAATAATCCAAGCCTTATTTAGTAATTTTTTACCTTATTTAAGAAAATAAAAATGACTGAAGATAGTACTTAGTCTCAATTTGGGAGTTATTAGAATTGATCTGAATAAACATCCAAAATTTTAACTTGAAAAACACTTTTATCTTGATTTTGTCTTCCTTATTAATAAGTTTGACAAAAAGAGATCCAAAACTCCAACTCATAAAATATCAATATTGACTTATACAAAATGGATGGTAATAGGTTAACATCATAAATAGTTGAAAACATTCACTTCACTAAGCAATAAAATAATATATTAATTATATTTAATTTATTTTTTAATTAAAAATATTATTATATTATTATATTATTATAATGTGTTGTCATGTATATGTTTTCACTTTTATGTGTAGTGCAAAAAAATCTTTTCCATATAGAATTTCCATTATATGAAATACCGAGACATTACTTAAGATGAGTCTAACTGAGATGTCAAGTTGCATAGTAATACCTAACATGAAAACTTTTATTAAAAAAATAACGAATATTCCATGAAAAAAATTAAACACATACCTCTTCTAAAAAGTTCTTTATCATAGTAAAGTGGGGATCAATTTCCAATCCAATATTCTTGTCATAATTAATTGTTCCTTGAGACAATTGGTCTGTCTTTACGGTACCTCCACATAAAGTTTGCATCTCGTTGCAATTTGTTACTGATAATTCCTCCAACAATGGGAAACTTAAACTCCCTTCGAAGAATTTTCTGAGCTTCAATAACTTGTAAAGTATCAAATGACTGAGTTTTGGAAATATTATCTCATCCTCATCTGATTCCTCCCCCTCCTCCTTAGACACTATCTCTTCAATTGATTCACACTCTTTTATTTCCATTCTTTTGAGTTGAGCCAAACTTTGTGCTGTTGAGGATGTGAATAAACATGATAACCCATCACAACTTTCTACTTTTAAACATATCAGATTTGAGAAAGACACTTTGCATGATACCAGGTTTTTTAAACTGGAACAACTAATGACTTCAAAGGTTTCTAGATTTTTGACAAAGGGCTCAGTCCATGAATTCTCTAATCCAATGGAAACCAGCTCTCCAAGGGACTCCAATCGTAATTCTTTCAGCTGTAATAAATGTTCACTATTAAGTGGCCTTTGAAGGCAGAAAATGAATTTGAAGGAACCGCTACACACCACAAGCTTATTTACATTTGGCAACTGTTGTAGAAATCCATAGTCCGAAAATTCATCACACTCAATAGGAAAGAACAGAGTAAGAGCTTTCAACTTGACTAAAAGGTTTCTCTGAAATTCTCCATCCACAATCATCTTCAATTCATTCTCACCCACTGTGAGATGCTCTAAGTTGGGTGTAATTAGCTACAAAGAGAAACCAATAAGCAAGTAAAAGCAGGTTATCAAGTCATAGATTCGGCTTTCTATATAAAATTGAAATTGTGAAGTTTCATGCTAAAATAAGGTCGTATCGTATGTGCTTACAACAATTTTGAGTTTAAAATTAAATTTTAGATGAAAAATTTGACAAATGAGATTACGTGAAGAAAATAATGAAAAAGCATATGATAGAATGCAATTACAAGAATGTACGTAATTAATTGAGTTGGAAAAATGGCGAAACCTTTGCTGTTGCATCATGAATGGAATGTACAGTATTATGCTTGAACTTGGGCAAATCCCATAGTGTCAATGACGTCACCCAGAAGAACGTAAGCTTAGGATTTATTTCTTTTGGATCAGCTGGATTAGGATCTGTAACAATTTCACCAGGATCTTCCTTCCAAACACTTTCGAGATTTGGCAGCTCCCATAAAACTAATGTTTCCAGATAAACAGTCACTCTGTTTTGTGGACATTGGACATCAAATATGGTTTTGATAGAATGACAGTTTCGAACTTCCAAGGTTTCCAATAGAGGTAATAAAGGAAGCAAAGCGAAGGGGAGTACATATGATGAAATGTGACACCCGTCCAGAATCAAGGTTTTCATGTCATTGAATAAGTCAGGGTTCTGCAATATATCTTGGAGGTCTGCCCTATCTCTCAATTTAAGACTCTGTTTCCGTGATGATGCATCCTAGCGAAAGCAGCACATGTAAAGGAATGAATAAAAGGATGACGTATGAAACTTGTGAATTTAAAATTATAAGAGAGTAAGTATTTATTTTAAAACTAGAAGGAGTGTAAGTGTTATTTATACAGCTTGGAATAAGTATAATTTCTATAAATAAAATGTAATAACATCACAGTAAGTAAACCCTTGTTCAGTAATTTTCGACTTTATTTAAGAAAATAAAAATATTTGGGAGTTATTTGAATTTATGGAAAAACTTCTCTGTAAAAAAATTTAACATGTAAAACACATTTTGATAAAGAGGCAAAAAGTCAAACTCATAAAATATCAATATTAACCTATACACAATTTCCATACCGAGACATGTATTAAATGTTTAATAAAAAAAATTAAATACATACCTGTTTCAGAAAGTTCTTTCTCATAGTAAAGTTGAGATTATTTTTCAATGGAATACCCTCATCATAATTAATTGTTATTTGAGACAACTTGTTTGTCTCTATAGTTCCTGCACATAAAGTTACCATCTCATTGCATTTTTTTACTGACAATTCCTCTAAGATTGGGAAACTTAAACTTCCTTTATAGAACCTTCTGAGATGGCTTAAGCTATCAAGAATCAAACAACTGAGGTTCGGAAACATTATCTCATCTAATTCCTTCTCCTCCTCCTCCTTAAAAACTATCTCTTTAATTGATTGACACTCTTTTATCTTGATTCTTTTGAGTTGTGTCAAACTTCTGGCTGTTGAGGATGTGAACAAATATGACAACCTATCACAACTTTTTACTTTTAAACATATCAGATTTGAGAAAGACACTTTGCATGATACCAAGTTTTCTAAACTGGAAAAACTAATGACTTCAAATGTTTCTAGATTTTTGACAACGGCCCAAGAGTTCTCTAACCCAATGGAAACCAAGTTTTTAAGGGACTTCAAGTGTAATATTTTCAGCTGTAAGAGAAGTCCACTATAATCCACATTATTAGGGCTTTCACAACAGAACATCTTTTTGAAGGAACCATCACACACCACAAGCTTCTCTGTATTGGGAACCTGTTTTAAAAATTCATATTCAAATTCATTCGAACTAAAGTAGAGAGTAAGAGCTCTTAAGTTGTCTAAGAGGTTTCTTTGAAGTTCTCCGCGCAAAATCATCTTCACACCATTTTCTCCCAGTGACAGACACTGTAATAACAAAGAAATTTGTTAGGACTGTTATTTTGAGATGAAATGTTATTTTTGCTTCATGAAGTATATTATTTTACTTATTTATATAAACCATACAGAGCATGCATTACAAGAAAATCATCAAATAAAAACCAATTCTAGAGACAAAAAATAATTAGTTGCTATAGTGATTAAATTAGAGATCATTTTAGAGATTAAAAAAAAATTGGTTTCTAAATTAGTTTATATTATTGTTAAATAGTTTCTAAATTGGTATCTAATTAGCTACCAAAGTTTTTGCTACCAAATTTAGAATCTAAATAATTGGTACTTAAAACCTTGATAGCTAATTAGATATCAATTAAAAAAACTATTTAACACTAATAGAAACTAATTCAAAAATCAAAAACATTTTTTGTCTCTAAAATTAGTTTTTATTTAATTATTTTCTTGTAGTGACAGTGGATGCTCTTTATAAGTGAAATTTTGGTGACATTTATATTTTAACTGGATGCCCCTCCTATTCATATGGAACCATCATAAACAAGTATAGGAGCAATCAAATTTTATGAGTCATTTTTGTTTAATTCTTCCATCCCATTAATATTAATCATCTCAAAATTTTGAATCTAACTCACTCTTTTAAAAGCTCATTTATGCTTTTGTATTGCAGAGAAACCAAAAGAAGAAAGGAAAACAATGAGAAATACCATAAACCTAAGGGAAACAATTCCTTTATGATCCATTATGAAATGAGGAGAAAGTGTTGTAACAATAATACCTCTAGTTGTTCCACCGTATGTGATTCCAGATGCGTATAGATGTGAGACTTGAGTGAGCAGTAGTAAAAATACTTCAACTTTGACAAACCCTGTAAATTCAATGATCTCACACGGGGACAAGGGAACGTAAGCTCTATACCTGGATCTCTATTATCCTCTGCAACAATAGTCATCAATCCCTCACAGTTTTTCACCACTAGATTTTTAAGTTCCACAATATCTTTGGCTACTGATGCCGGAAACACACTTGTAAGGCCTTCACAATCCTCGACATGTACTTCTTGTAGATGGCGCATGCTTAGAATACCATGAGGATCTCCATTCCAAACATTCTCCAAATTTGGCAACAGGGATAAAGTCAATGTCTTTAGAGAAAAAGGGAGGGTCTCTCCTATAGATGTCATATCTCTGCCTTGTGTTGTGCATTTGACATCAAAAATGGCTTTTACAGAATCACATTTTCGAACTTTCAATGTCTCCAAGTTAGTTAAGAAAGGAAGTAAATTGAGTGGTAGAAAAACATCTGATAAAAACTGGCAATCATCCACAATCAAAGAATTTAGGAGATTGAAGGAGGAGTTTGAGATGGGTCGTGATCCAAGACATAGCTCTTGTATATCTCTTTCACTCAAATTTAATATACTCTCCTGCAAAAGAAATTAGACTTAGAATTTTATTTTATAATTAGGGGACATCATTCCTAATTACATTGAGATTGTTTCTTGCCTAATGTGATGATGTGAATGAAGTCTTGTTAATGATCTAGGTTCATATATCGTTTATATTTCTTAGTAGATACCTTCACCCTAATAGAATAATTACTAGGATTTGTTATTGAAAAATGTATAATTACGTAGGTGATATTATCAAGGTTACCTATTGTGATGTGAGTACTTAGATAACCATTTAGATAGGTTGATATCCTCATCTTGAACATAAGTTAGGAGACTAAAATGGTCAGAAACTGACCTATTAGTGCATAACCCCCAAGCCTTAGATTCAAGCTAAGAGGCGAAAGTGATATCTTACTGAGTATTTCCACATATATATATATATATATATATATATATATATATATATATATATATATATATATATATATATATACACGCGCACGCACACACCCGCACACACACACACACA
>Ga0123342_1008251_pt1 | contig 13242 bp, 11 predicted proteins | sample Turbeawhitnodule_FD_89960 | JGI IMG/M metagenome (GOLD analysis project Ga0123342, IMG submission 89960) | Root nodule microbial communities of legume samples collected from Mexico - Turtle bean Mexico white nodule | ecosystem: Host-associated > Plants > Roots > Nodule | place: Mexico: Nepantla...
TTCATTTTCACATAAATCGATTTATTTTCTGTAAAACTGTGTTAAACACTGTTTCTGCGAGAAAGTTTTAAAAGGTCAATTCACCCCCCCTCTTGAACTTTGGCACTATTAAACCCAACACTTCCTAGGTTGTGTTTCTCTTTTGTTATTGACCTTACCTCTTTAATGAAATCCCCTAGGAGTCCTATTGTGAAATTGATTAGGCTTGTTGCCATCTCTTATTCAATCTAGATGATTTAGAGGAGGCAAAATTATGCCAGGTTTCAATAGGGAGTGAATCTTCATGTAGCTATCAATTCCATTAAAGAATATATAAGATGTTATGGAAACTATTATGATAAGCTAATGTTTAATTATATGTCTAATTTTCTTATATTGAAAGTTTTTGGTATTTGCTCTTGGCCTGGGAAATTTAGTAAGCCTATTAAGGTTTTATGGAATTTCCCAACAACAAATTGGACTAAAGTCAACACGAATGAGGCTGCTCGAGGGCGTCCTCGACTCGCTTCATGTGCTGGTATCTTTAGAGGTATTATGGGGAATTTTGTTGGATCCTTCTCTTCATTCCTTAGAGTCCAAAAGTCTTTTTTTTTTTTTGGTTGAATTCATGGGCGTGCTATTAAAAAGGTGAGAGATATAGGTTTACAAGATTGTGCATTGAATACGACTCTACCGCGATATGTCTTGCTTTTACTTCAAGGAAACTTGTCATTTGGTCTCTTCATAATAGATGGAATACATGTTTGTCTTTTTGTCAAGCCACACAGTTCAAAGTTTCACACATTTTTAGAGAAGACAACCATTGTGTTGATAAATTTACTTCTTTAAAGTTGCTACATAGGCTTGAATGTGTTTGGTATAGCAGGCTACCTCCATCTATGACCTTAGATTTTTTTCATAATAAGTTTAAACTCCCTATGTTTTGTTTTGCTTAAGCTTTTAGGGAATCTTCTTGTATTTTTTGCATGAGTTTGATCTAGTCTCCCATGTTCGCTTGTACTTTGTTTTCCTATTTTAATATATTTTGTTTCATGTGAAGACACATTATTAGCGAAGTCTGGGATGTTAGCCTGACTGAGATGTCAAACTTCATGGGGATGCCTAACATAAGTTTTTTTGAAAAAATAAAATAAATTAAAAATAAATAAATTTTAAATTCAACAAACTTGGGTAAAAGGAAGTTACATATATACTCTATTTATTTTCAAGCATTTTTTTATATTTGTTTGGATTATGTGTATAAATTATTCGTTAAGACAAAATATGACATATCTTAACAATCATCAAATTATGTGATCCTTGAAAAAATAAAAAATTATGTGAATTGAATTAAGAAATAGTCATAGGTTCTTTGTAATGAGTTAGGATTATGCTTAACGCATGGGTGTCTTTAGTTGGGAGGTCATAGTTAGGTACACTACGGGATGAATTTCAATACTTACCAAATAGGTGGATATCTGGATAGTTTAGAATAGTGTCCCGAACTAAGATATTCATAAAACAAACTTGGGATTCTTTGATACTTGTTCAACATCGCCAATGTTAGATATATTAAGTATATATCTCTTTTGTGGACTGAAAAATGGTTGATATTCTCAAGAAAAACAGTTATAAGTGTACTAATTTTTAAATGAAAAATACTCAACTACTCATTCATATTCCAATAAAGTTTTGATGTTTATAGGGAATCATTAGAAGTGGGACATATATCCATATGTTTGATAAAGTGAGATTGAGTCTTAAAGTTGTAGGTCAAAGTTTAGGCCCCAATTGTTAGTTATTACATGTTAAGTTTATTAAGATTGATATTTAAGGCTTACAAATACCTCACTCTTTTCTATGATTTTCTTTCATATGTCATGAGTGCGAGTAGAATATGAACCTCTTCAATAGAAGTTATTCAAGAAAATTTTAGAAGATCTTCCCATGGACAACTCATTTTTAATATCCTTAAGGGAGACAAGTGTTGGGTATGAAGTCAAGACCAACTGGGTTGGGCTGACTAGACACCATGTTTAGTGAGTGGGCTTAATTATTGTACACAGTTAAAGCGCAGGTGAACATTGTTCCGTGGCTTCAAGTGGGAGATTGTTGGGTATGAAGCCAGGACCAATTGGGTTGGGCTGACTAGACACCATGTTTAGTGAGTGGACTTAATCATTGTGTCCCTTTTATAATCTCTATTTAAAAATATCATTGTACTTGTAATTGGTGTGCAACAGGACAAAATGAAAACCTAATAGTTGTCCGTGTGGATGTAGGTTGCAGTTGGCGATCGAACCACGTTAAATCTTGTGTCGTTTATTTTTCTGCAGTTGATTCATGATTGTGTATGTTGCTTCCGCGTGCGTTTTTTCCCTTCAAGTGACATCAGAGCTTGGTTCATTTACACACTAGAGATCCGATCAGCAGAAATTAATTGACTCGAGACATGAAAATTGCGGCTGCAGTAGCGTCCCAAAGCTAGGGTTTCGCAGAGGCTGCAGTAGCGTCCCAAAGCTGGGGTTTTGCAGAGGTTGCAGTAGCGTCCCAAAGTTAGGGTTTCGCAGAGGTGGCAACAGCATCCCAAAGCTAGGGTTTCACAAAGGCGGCAACAGCGTCCCAAAGTTAGGGTTTCGTAGGGGCTGCAGTAGCATCCCAAAGCTAGGGTTTCACAGAGGCGGCAACAACGTCCCAAAGCTTGGGTTTCATAGAGGCAGCAACATCTTCCCAAAGTTAGGGTTTCGTAGGGGCTGCAGTAGCGTCCCAAAGTTAGGGTTTTGCAGGGGTTGCAGCGGTGTCCCAAAGTTAGGGTTTCACGGTGGCCCAGGATTCGCGACAGCCCAAACCTGCGACTCACGGCAGGTGCGCGCAGTAGACGGTGCGACGAACAGTGGTGTGGATCGTGACAGGAGTGGTAGCGGCTCGCGACGTTGTGCAGGTGGCTTGCTCGCAGTAGGGTCGTGTCCAGGCAATGCGGCGGCGGATCGCGTTTCGTGGCGAACAAGTGCAGGTGCTTGCGGTGAGCGAGACGGCACGGAGATGCAGTGCGATGACAATGACGGAAGTCAGAGTGGCACGTGCATTTTTCTGTTGGTGCAACAGTGACAATGCAGTGCTAGGCGCGGGGTGTGGCTGTTTTTCGCTGCGACACGAAGTTAAGACAGTTCAGTTACTAAGCACATCAATAAAATGAATTCGATCTTAGCCAGACTTATGTCAGTGGGCATTAAGTTTGATGATGAAGTTCAAGCTTTACTACTGCTATTATCTTTGCCTAACAGTTGATCCGGAATGGTTACAGCAGTTATCAGTTCAGTGGGATCCGATGGATTCATTTTTTAGAAGATTTGTGATCTCATTCTTGGCGAAGATGTCCGAAGAAGGAGTTATAGGAAATTATCTAGTGAATCGCTATATGTCATCAGAGGTAAGAAAAATATCAGAGATAGTGGGAGCAAGAACAAAAGAAGGAGTTAGTCAAAGACTCGGGATTGCTCAAGTGTAACATGTTGGAACTGCAAGGAGGTGAGGCATTTCAGGAATCAATGCCCAAATGATAAACAAGTCAACATTGCATAAGACTTCGCGGACGAGGACCTTTTAGTCTGTTGCGCGGATAGTAGTGTGGATTCCTGGGTCATGGTTTCTGCAGCAGTGAAGCATTGCAGAATCTAGTTATTGGAGACTTTGGAAAGGCAGTTGGACGAACAGGGACATGATGTGAAGATCGGAAATCAACAGTGCAAGGTCGTCAAGGGAAATCTTAACATGGCCCGCAGAAGAAAGAGAGGTTCGTAGTATATGGTCGAATTATCGTCTGAGGGAGTGACCATCCCAGTTCTGAAGATAAACAAAGTCCGATTCACATAATCTTGTAGGCAAAAGAGGGTTGTCTTTACAAGAGAGAAACCCAAAGTCACAGGTCAGATTCAGGATGAACAAGCATGGAAAGGTTCAGGTAGACCAGTCAAAGGTACTTATGGCAGTGGGAGCATGGGTCGTGCTTCAGCTGAGGATCCTAGACGACAGTGGGTTAGAAGAACCAATATTCCAGTTGTTGAAACATCTCTAGAAAATTTCTTGTTGAGTATGGAGTATGTTTGTTCTCAAGCTATTCTAGGATCCGGTAGTTCCTGTAAGTGGGGAGCCGGTAGGAACAGAAAACGGGTTAGTGACTGATGTGTTGAAACTCAAGAGAGTTTTAACGAAGTCTTCAAAATGATTAAGAAGGTTGGTGGCAACTAGAGGTAGACCATTGAGTTTCGTCGACAGATTACAAAAGTACATGTACACAGTTGAAGCGGCGCAGGTGAACATTGTTCCATGACTTCAAGTGGGAGATTGTTGGTTATGAAGTCAAGACCAATTGGGTTGGGCTAACTAGACACCATGTTTAGTGAGTGGGCTTAATCATTGTACACAGTTGAAGCGCAGGTGAACATTGTTTTGTGGCTTCAAGTGGGAGATTGTTGGGTATGAAGCCAGGACTAATTGGGTTGGGCTGACTAGACACCATGTTTAGTGAGTGGGCTTAATCATTGTACACAGTTGAAGCGCAGGTGAACATTGTTTTGTTGCTTCAAGTGGGAGATTGTTGGGTATGAAGCCAGGACCAATTGGGTTGGGCTGACTAGACACCATGTTTAGTGAGTGGACTTAATCATTGTGTCTCTTTTATAATCTCTATTTAAAGAGATCATTGTACTTGTAATTGGTGTGCAATAGGACAGAATGAAAACCTAATAGTTGTCTGTGTGGATGTAGGTTGCAATTGGCAACCGAACCACGTTAAATCCTGTGTCGTTTATTTTTCTGCAGTTTATTCGTGATTGTGTGTTGCTTCCGCGTGCGTTTTTTCCCATCAATTAGATATATAGATAGTCTTTTATTATGATGTAAAACTCGTATTATTAGGCAAGATTATATAACATACATTTATATTTTTTTTTATATATTTTAAATAGTTATAAAGATGTAAAATATTTACATACATATGAATATATGTAGTTATGTTATGATTAATGTTTTTTTATAAAAAAATATTCTTAAAAATATTTACACCCGATTTTTAGTTTAATAACACCTATTTATATATTAGTTAGGGATGTTACATGTGATATGTATTTCTTAGTTGCATAATATCATTTCGCTTTCCATGCAGAAATTTATAGATGCAATGTGTGTGTTTTACATTTATGCCCTTTCATGATCCTAATTTAAATTTTGATTTAGCAAAATTTTTCAGAATATATAGATTGTACATGTAATTCGAATGTGTATTGAGATTAATTCTGCCATACCTTCAAATTCCATTTCCCTCACGGGTATAGATCCTCTCCTAGGTATATACCCTTTTTCCAGGCACAAATCCTTTTCTAGAAGAGGAGATTACAAAACTTGTTGACACATTTATCCATGTTCTTATGCCTTCATTGCCATCTACTCAACCACATGTGCTAAGGTTGAAGCTTGGTACTTATTTGGATGCAAATCATCAACTTCTAGTTATCGAGTCTAGCAACCATCTTGAGGATCTAGAGGCCTTAGACGCTACGAAACATCCTGTTAAGGATCATTCTACGTATCATATTTGCTTAGTAGGTGATAATTTACTTGAGTTTTTATGAGATTTTAATTTATCTGAACTACCTAGTTTGGACAATACCTTCATTTGTGACTCAGGTACTGGTTCTTCTATCTATAAAACAAGTGTTGAGATAGAAAAATATATATTGTTTGATGATATAACTTGTGTTTCAGACGTTAGGACTGATACACCAACATGTCTACTAAACTAGAGTACATATACACAACCATAATAGTTCTTCATAGTGTTGACCAGGTTGATTTGCATGTTGTTGATATCTCTGAAGGACCACCTTTATAGTCCAGTCCATCCACCATCATTGGAAATAAAAGCCACACTCCTTTCCTAATTGCTATAGGTTTTCAAAGAGAATGAAACTCAGTGCATATGCGAATGACTTTTAGAAAATTGTTGAGCAAAAGTTGAAGATACTTCCATGTTTACTTCCAATTCTTGTTAATAATAGTAGTATATTTTAGTTTATTTTTCAAAATATTATCTATTGAGAAAATATAAAATAATCGAGAATAATATTAAAGGAAAAATTTATTACATTAAATTAAAGAAAATAATCTTCTCAGAATAGACAGTCAAATATTTTTCAGAATAGACATATGATTAAACTGTTTAGTGGTTTCATAGATTAGATGGTAAAAAAATTATTTGTCAAAGAGTTAACTGAAGAAAACAGCTCAGCAACATCAAGTGTAATAAATGTGAATGTGTAAAAAGAGTCTAAATTCAAATAAAAACTTAAATCATTATAATTTTAATTTCAATTAAGGTATCCATTAAAACCTTATAAAAACTTAAAGATTAGCAGGATGAATATAAGTATACTTTTACAATAAAATAACTGTTAAAAGGTTTTTATTCAAATACTTAATTATATTTATTATTATTAACGTATTTTTATTCATACTTTCGACACAAGAATCTTCTATAACAAAAAAAATTACTGATCATTAAAAAAAACATTTAATCAAGATTTCATTACACTTTTAGTTTTTCAATAATTATTAGTGATTTTTATTTTTATTTGTTATTTTTATAAAATTTAAAATTATTATTTTTACTTCTTATAAAATATGCGAGTTTCAGTTTTAGTTCTTCTAATATTAACTTCTTTTTACTCTTTTAAAATTTCAAATATTTTCTAGTCTATAATGTTAAATAAATAAAATTTATTTTGCAAACTCTGTTTTTTTATCTCGTAGTAATATTATATCAAATCATTCTATGCATTTCTTCAAATGATATACCTTTTCACCCCAACAGGTAAGTAATTAGTATGATATTAGAAATAAATAAAAAATAATGATTTTTAACTTTAAAAAAAATAATTAGTTTTATAAAAACTAAAACTTACTTATTTCTAGAATTAAATTTTTATAATAAATAAAAAAACAATATAGTACAGCTTCTCTATTTGGTGTAGATAAATTGTTTTTCTACTTTATAATTCAAGAAAAAAACACCAAATATAAAAGATAAAAAAAAAACGATAATATTAAAAAAATGAAAATATAATGAAGAAAACAAAAAAATAACAAGAAAAGACTCTGGTTACAGAAAAAAAAAATTAACTCCATATATTGTATTTATTATCATTAATGTATTTTTATTCATACTTTCGACCCAAGGATCTTCTATAACAAAAAAAAGTGATCATTAGAAAAACATTTAATCAATATTTAATTACACTTTTAGTTTTTCAATAATTAGTGAGTTTTATTTTTTATTTGTTATTTTTATAAAATTTAAAATTATTATTTTTAGTTCTTATAAAATATGCGGGTTTCCGTTTTAGTTCTTCTAATATTTTTTTTTATTCTTTTAAAATTTCAATATTTTTTTAGTCTATAATGTTAAATAAATAAAATTTATTTTGCAAACTGTTTTTTTTTATCTCATAGTAACATTATATCAAATCATTCTATGCAATTCTTCAAATGATCTATTACCTTTTTCCCGCAACAGGTAAGTAGTAATTAGTATCATATTAGAAATTAAAAAAAAATAATGAATTTTGACTTTAGAAAAAATAATTAGTTTTATAAAAACTAAAACTTACTTAGTTCTAGAATTAAATGTTTATAATATATAAAAAACAATATAGTACAGCTTCTCTATTTGGTGTGTAGATAAATTGTTTTTCTATTTTATATTTCAAGAATTAAATGTTTATAATATATAAAAAAACAATCTAGTACACCTTCTCTATCTAGTCTAGATAAATTGTTTTTTTATTTTATATTTCAAGAAAAAACACCAAATATAAAAGATAAAAAATGATAATATTAAAATCAAAATGAAAATTGATTATACTTATTGGACTAGGTTCTTTTATTAGTTTCTGGAATGATAAATGATGCGGTACTACTTCTTTAACGAATATTGTAGGATTATCTAATGGTGCTAACATTCCGGATATAATCTCTCAATTTTGGATAGGTGGTGATTGGAATATTTCATTGTTTTTACATCAATGCCTCATCTTTTTAGTCATATCATGGTTAGGGCGGAACAAGATATTCCCAAGTGGATTCTAGATGAGTCTGGTCGTTTCACTCTTAAATCGGCTAGGACTTTTTTCGTGGATCCAGGAGTTCCCTGTGGTTGGGGTAAATTTATTTTGTCTTCATATATTCCGCCTTCCAAAACTCTTATCCTTTGGAAAGTTTTTCATACAGATCAACATATTCAAAATAAAGGTTTGCATATTTGTTTTATGTGTACGCTTTGTGAAAAGCACGAGGAATCTATTCAATATTTATTTTTTGAATGTTCTAATGCTTTGCGTATTTGGAGTTGGGTTCGACAGAGTTTTCCTACTTATCATTTCTCTAATAAGGATGATCTTCTCTCTTTAATTAAGAGTGATGGTAGTCCTTTGTTTAACTGGATTAAGCTTGTTGTGATAACTTTTTCTATTTGAATGATATGACGTATGAGGAATTATGCTCGTTTTCAGGATAAGATTGAGGTTTCTATGACTATTTCGGTTATTAAAGATTTAATTCGTCTAGTGGGAAATTGTCTAAAGCTTCAATGAAGACTGATATGTTGGATTTCAACGTGATCAAGTTTTTTTATATTAATACTTGTGTTGGTAAAGTTCTTCGTCCTCTTCTTGTTAGATGGGAGTTTCCTTCACCTGACTAGGTTAAAATTAACACTGATGGGGCTGCTAGGGAGGCTTACTAATGTCTAACTGGAATGCTGCTTTGATTTGTGCTACGTTTACTGCTAAGACTAATGTTCCTTGGATGCTTCGTAATCGATAAAATACTTGTCTTAATTATTATGGGAAAATCAGGTTTAGGGTTACTCATATTTTTCGTGAAGGAGATGCGTGTGCTGATAAGTTGGCTAATTTAAGATTTATTCATAGAGAATTTTTTTCATTGGTATACTAGTATGTTCTTAGAATTCTTTATGAATAAATATAGTCTATCTACGTATCGTTTTTGTTAACATATGAGTTTTGGTATAGTCCTCCCATATTTTTATATTCTCTTTCTTTTTTTTTTTTTAATAATATTTTTTTTCATGTGATGACAAATGATTGTTGTTACTTTAGGTGTCAGCATAGCTGAGATATCAAGTTGTACAGTGATGCCTAACATGAAAGTTTTTATTTTAAAAAAAATATAATAAAAAAAACGAAATATAACAAAAAAAAAACTCTGGTTAGAGAAAAAAAATTATTCATACTTTGGACACAAGAATCTTCTATGACAAAAAAAAATAGTGATGATTAAAAAAACATTTAATAAAATTTAATTACACTTTTAGTTTTTCAATAATTAGTGAGTTTTATTTTTCATTTGTTATTTTTATAAAATTTAAATTTATTATTTTTAGTTGTTATAAAATATGCGAGTTTCAGTTTTAGTTCTTCTAATTTTTTTTTTCATTCTTTTAAAATTTCAAATATTTTTTAATTTTATAATGTTAAATAAATAAAATTTATTTTGCAAACTCTGTCTTTTTTTGTTATCTCAAAGTAATATTATATCAAATCATTCTAAGCATTTCTTCAAATTATCTATTACCTTTTCCCCCAACAGGTAAGTAGTAATTAGTATCATATAAGAAATGAAAAATAATGATTGTTAACTTTAGAAAATAATAATTAGTTTTATAAAAACTAAAACTTACTTATTTCTAGAATTAAATGTTTATAATATATATAAAAACAATATAGTACAGCTTCTCTATATGGTGTAGATAAATTGTTTTTCTATTTTATATTTAAAGAATTAAATGTTTATAGTACAGCTTCTCTATCTGCTCTAGATAAATTGTTTTTCTGTTTTATATTTCAAGAAAAAAACCAAATATAAAAGATAAAAAAAAAACGATAATATTAAAATCAAAATGAAAATATATGGAAGAAAACAAAATATAACAAGAAAAGACTCTGGTTACAGAAAAAATATTAACTATTATAAAAAAAACATCAGTGATCATTAAAAAAACATTTAATCAAGATTTAATTACACTTTTAGTTTTTCAATAATTAGGGATTTTTATTTTTTATGTGTTATTTTTATAAAATTTAAAATTATTATTTTTAATTCTTATATAATATGCGGGTTTCAGTTTTAGTTCTTCTAATATTAATTTCTTTTTATTCTTTTAATTTTTCAAATATTTTTTAGTCTATAATGTTAATTAAATACAATTTATTTTGCAAACTATGTTTTTTTTTTATCTCATAGTAACATTATATCAAATCATTCTATGCATTTCTTGAAATGATCTATTACCTTTTTTCCCCACTAGATAAGTAGTAATTGGTATTATATTAGAAATAAAAAATAATGATTTTTAACTTTAGAAATTCAAATGATCTATTTCCTTTTCCCCCCAAATAGGTAAGTAGTAATTAGTATGGTTCCCGCCGGTTGACCTTCGCGTCCTTGGTGCCTCTGATAACTTCGCATCCAAGAGCCTTCCATTCCTATGTTCCTTTCCTCCGATAGAAACACCTGAAAACAAAGAGACAAAGAGCGCCCGCGCGGCCGTTTGCACTCCGATGCTCAAGTCAAACTCTCGGGCAATGAAACACCAAACTCTAACTCTGAGAGCACTGTGTGTGTCCTCTCTCTCTGTTGCTTCTCTTAGTAATGCGTAATGCGTACTAACAAAAGTGTACCTTGTTATGTCTGTTGTTACCTCTTATATACCTTTCAGTGTCTCTGCCCTTCTTGCTGACTGTGACTTAAACATCCTGTAGGCGCACCTTAACAACATTATTACCAAGTCTTAGGGTCATCTTAGTCCGTAAGGCTACCCTGCCGAAGCGCATCTGGCGTGAGATGACCACTAGGATGCCTACTCATGCGTCCAATCTCTGGGGTCATCGACCTTGAGCGTTCCCTGCCCTATTCACGTGTCATCCATGCAGATCACCCCTGGGACGTGACCCTTACAAGTCGTCTCTTTCCCAGTGGCTCTATGATGGTGGTGCGTACTACCGCATTCCCTACACCCCATGCACGAATCCCTCATTTGGGCCTCTTCTTATTGGTAACTGGGATGTGGCTTGAAACCCACCTTTTTGGTCCATCTTTACTGTTGGGGTGCCGAGGCCCGAGGCCTCCACGCCCTGCCTCGATGTCGCCCCCTCCTCGGCTCTCCTTATCCGTGAGCCCAACGAGACTCCTCCCGGTCCTACTGAACTTTCCGGTGGACCCAGCCTTCGGGGCCCCACCATGACTTTGGTCAACGCCCGAGTCCGAGGACTGGTCGGTAAACAAGCCCCCCAGTCTCGAGCTGTCAACTTGTTCAACGAAGAGACTATGGCCTCGTCCTACCGTTCTACGTGGCTCCTGGTGACAGGACGTGTACAGTGCACCAAAGTGATGCTTTCCTGTTCCTGCTTTAATCAGCCCACACGTGTCTTAATCAGGCGGCTGGGACTTAACGTCGCTTGTGCTTCTCAAGTTTACGTTAAGTATTTCATAAACGCGCACTTCATGCATTGTTTCATCACTTGAAACTTCTCTCGCACTCTTCATCTTCATCCTTGAACTCTCTGGTTTCCTTTCTTCGCAAAAATCAGAACTTTCGCTCATCAACAATCAAAGGTATGATTTTTCTCCATTGATTGCTCTTTACTTCTGATTTCCACATTTTAAGTTTTCTTCTGTATCTTCTTCGTTCCTCTGTTTTATGAGTTTTCCTACGAGGGTAGGATTTTCTGGGCTTCTTTAGTTTCACACCATAGCCCCCCCTTGCTGAACCTTTGCTTTCTTCTTTTCCTTGTTTTTCCTAGTTTCTTTCATCATGGCACGAACGAAAGTCACTACCAACCCTCCTCCACCTAACGTCAACTACAGGCCCTTATACCCTTGGGCCTCCGATGATCTCCTTGCCGAAACCTCCTCCCTCACCTCTATCACGGACTGGAGGACTCACCTGGACAACGAGCCTGACTTCAAGGGTAGAGCGTTCGGGAGAGAGTGTGACGTTTATATCTGTTCGCCCCTGCGTAGAGGGCGAACTCGTGTGCGTGGACAACCACGCCAACGATGGTGAACCATTCTTCTTCTTCTATCAAACTGTCTTCAAGCGCATTAGGCAGCGCCTCCCCTTCAACAGCTTCGAAAGGGAGTTGTTAATTGTGATAAACATCGCCCCTGCCCAGCTGCATCCCAACAGCTGGGCCTTCATCAGGGTCTTCTCCATTCTTTGTAGTTATTTTGGCCATGCCCCCTCCGTAGATGTTTTCCTTCATTTCTGAGGCAAAAAACCTTGGGAAAAACCTATGGGTTAGCTTTAGCGGGGTGACAGGGAGAGTCATCCTTACCCTGTTCCAGCAGTCTTACAAAGGGTTTAATGGGAAATTCTTCAGGGTATGCTGCTCCGAGCATGACCAAACCGCCCTAGACGAATTTCCCTTGTACTGGGTGGGGAAGTTAAAACTCAAGAAAGCCAAAACCTTGGATGAGCTTTCTTCTGCCGATCACGGGGTATGCCAAGTATTGGCCAGCCTAGGGGTGATTTTCAACACCGTAGAGCTCATCAAGAACGAATACAGCCCGACTAGGCTTGCTGGTTATATTGGTATAGGAACCCTTTCCTGATCTTCCTTATACACCACTCTGTTTGTTTTTTTATCTGTTAGCTTATTCTTGTGCTGGTTTTCTGATTCTCCCCTGTTTACTAAGTTCTTATCTCTCCTTCCTTTGGTGCAGGGATGGTATTAAACGCAGAGAAACGGGCGAGGCTAGCTGATGTTCTATCCCTTCGCGACGACGTCGCTGCTGGTGTGGGCGCCTCAGCACCCACTGCCCCACCTGCCACCCAAACCACTCTTGTCCCTGCTTCCTCAGCCCCCATTACTGCAATTCCCTTGGCAGCTGTCAAGGCTTCTCCACCTCCAGCCCTGTCTTCAAAAGACGCAAGGTTGCGACAGCAACCACCTCCCATTCCTCTTCAGTTAGGCGCCCTGCCTCGTTCAGGGATCACCCACCTAACGCCTCCTCGACCCAAGGCCCCCTTGTGCTCGAGAGTGGTGACGAGAGCGTGCATGAACCTGTTAGAATGGATGGCTTTAAACTAGAGTGGGGGTGAATTGTTTAAAGAGGGTTTTTGTAAACTTTTAAAACAAGAATGAATTTATCTCAGGAAACTATTGATAAGAAATTCAGTTTACCAAA
>Ga0123342_1008253_pt1 | contig 13237 bp, 8 predicted proteins | sample Turbeawhitnodule_FD_89960 | JGI IMG/M metagenome (GOLD analysis project Ga0123342, IMG submission 89960) | Root nodule microbial communities of legume samples collected from Mexico - Turtle bean Mexico white nodule | ecosystem: Host-associated > Plants > Roots > Nodule | place: Mexico: Nepantla...
ATTACCAGACAACTAAAGAGACACCCTCATATTCTAACATCACACGGCCGAAACTCATTCCCTAAAGGGATTTTCGAGCCTCTCATCTCTTTGTCTCTCTACTCACATAATTCCATTCTAAGCAATACACCCTAAAGGGGAACCCGATCAAGATCATGTCTTCGTCCCTCAGCCATACGATCACAGGTCTACCAGGTATTATTTAATCATCATTATTCTCGTTTCATTATATGATTGAGGAATCCTAATCCAACATAACCTTCCAAATTTTTAGTAGGGAGATGAAGATACAAGGGCTCAAGCCTTCATGAGACGTTTATCTAACAATGCATATTCCCCGTCCCCTCTCACTGTGATAGTAGATGGGTGCATCATTTAACTTTTTGTTGTTCCTAGGCACCTATTCTTTTTTTTCTATAATGCAAATAAGAAAATGAGACAACAAAATATTACAAGTACAAATTTGTGTACGACCTGTCAACAACTAACACTACAAAAAAATCATTAGATAAAGACTAATTTTAGAGAAAAAAATAATAATTAGTCACTATATTAACTAAATTAGGTACTATTTGAAAAAATTATCGGTATCTAAAGTAATTTCTATTATTAATAAATAGTTTCTAAATTTTCATCTAATTAGTTACTAAAATTTTAGTTACCAACTCATTTCAAACAACTTTCTTTTTTACGCAGCGAACTAACCAAAAAATATAATTAAAGAAAAGAACTCTAATTAAACAAGCGATAAAAAAAAGAATTCATATGACAAAAATTAGATTTCAAAAAGACCAACAATAAAGCTTAAGTTGCTATAGATAATTGAATTAAAAAAATTTATTGAACAAAAATCTCAAAATTCATTGTTGAATCACAAAATAATGAACCCAAAAGAATCTAGCATTCCATTCGAAAGGCAACACTAAAGAATTACAACGAAGAAAATAAGAAAACTAAGGAAGATATATTGTTCTATTTTTTGAACACATTTTGTTGTTGAGACTTCCTTCGTTCTCCTTGAAGTGTACATATTTTTTATAGGATTCCTTGCTCCAAAGATTTCAGAAATATATTTTGTCTCTGATATTATTCACATTTGTTCAATTTTCAACTTTTTAGAATTTTAGAATTTTGTTTATAGTTTTAAGGTAAACTCAGTTTTTTCGTACTTTTGTAAATTATTTTCTTTCAATTCTATTTTTGAGATTTTATTATTTTGTTCTTTTACCCAGGTTTTGTTTCCACTTTGATTAAAAAAAGACATAATTTTTTGTTTAATCGAGTCATCCATAATAGTAGACGCAATAGTAGACACTTCGTTCAGACTGTCTTTTTCTTCATATGAGCCTTTATAGATATATTGTTAGACCATCTACTTTATGTAACCACTAGATCATCTAGTGAAATTATTGTGAGTATTAGATTATCTACTATGCTTAAAAATACAATAAACAAAAATAATCAATTAGGTAAATCCTAATTAAAATAGTAAATTTATTTATGATTAAAATAATAAATCTTACTCAAAGATCAATATAAATTACATTTTTCCTTATAATTTTCCTACAATGTATTTATAAATTTTCTATTAATCTCTAAAGTTATAAAATAAATAAATAATTAGTCACTAAGAAAGACTAAAATAATTAATTAGTGCTTATAGTTATAACTATTTCTAAATTTTAAATTTTAATTTTAAACATCTAATAAATTTAATAATTTATATTAAATTAATTTTAATAATTAAATTCAATATATAAAATTTAAACACCAAAATAATAGGATTTTAATATAAAGAGTAACCATAACACGGTTTTAATATAAAGAGTAGTCAACAATTATTATATAATAGTATCTGTTAATAACTTTCATCATTTGTAACAATTAAATTTAATATTTTAAATTTAAACACCAAAATAACACAATTTTAATTTATAACTATATATAAAGAGGATTTCTCTTCATAACCATTTTTTTTGTTCATTTTACTCTTACCTTTCATTCTATTATATTATTCTGGGCATTTCGTTGTTTCATAAAGAACAGTTTTTAAATAGATTTTAGAAGCGGTTTTTAATTCTTCTTTACTTGGTCCCTATTGAATTTGAAATACTAAGCATAAACCCACGTACCCACCCTACTTCCCACTTTAATTTTTGTACCCTACTTCTAATTTTCTTTTCTCTTTTCTTTCATCTTTCATGCAAAAACATATTTTCAATAAAGTAACAGTTTTGGTAGTTTTGATAAATAAAGAAGTGTCTGATTTAGTTGCAGAGAAACCAAAGGAAAAGAGAGTTTGACTTAGCTTATGGAACCACGAACATGGTGCTTAATTAAGATCATATATTGCTTTGTGAAGTTTGCAAACTAGAGTGAGATCATTGTTGAAACCTGGAGGTTGAAGCATATAAACGTATTCTTGGAGGTCACCATAGAGGAACGCATTGTTGATGTCAATTTGATGGATGGGCCATTGTCTGGAGAGAGTTATGGTTAAGATGATGTGGATGGTTGCCGGCTTGACTACATGACTGAACGTTTCTGAGTAATCTATTCCTGCATGTTGATGAAAGCCTTTAGCAACTAGGCGAGCTTTGTGACGTTGAAAGGAGCCATCAACATTGTACTTGTTTTTAAAAACCCATTTACAACCAATTGGTTGAATGCCTTGTGGTGGCTGAGTGAGAGTCCAAGTATGATTAGCGTGCATCATACTCTTCCTTCATAGCAGCAACCCAGTTAGGAAGTTTGAGGGCTTCTTTGACTGTGGAAGGAACAACCTCGATATCAATAGTAGATGAAAATACTCGTGGTTTAGAGATACCAGACTTTCCTCTTGTGATCATGGGGTGAATATTTTGAGTGATAGGTGGATGCTCGGGTGGTGTGTCAATAGGAGATGAAGAAGAAATATAGGATGGTGATGCAAAAGAATGAGAAGAAATAATGTCTAAAGAAGGAGATGATGATGGAGATGCAGGGGAAGCAAAATCCAAGACAGTTAATGAGGGTAGAGATGAAGAGTTGTCAAGGGTGTGGGGTTAGTATCGGGTAAGGTAAAGAATTATGAATATGGAAAAAGAGATTCGTTGAAAACAACATGTCGTGTGATATATGTCTTACCTTCATTGGAGACACATACATACCTTTGTATTGAGGGTTATAACCAAGAAATAAGCAGATAGCAGAGCGAAAATTTAGTTTATTTTTGGTAAATGGGCGCATTAAAGGATAACATGCACAACCAAAAATCTTAAAAAAGGAGAATCAGGTTGTTTGTTAAAAAGCAAGTGATAAGGATTATCAAATTTAAGAACTGGTGATGGTAAAACATTTATGATGGTTGCGACAGTGGTGAAGGCTTCACCCCAATATTTAATAGGAAGAGATGCATGAGCAAGAAGAGTCAAACCAACCTCAGTAATGTGATGATGCTTTCTTTCAATTGAATCGTTTTGCTCATGGACAAGTTAAACAGTGATGGATGCCATGTTCAACAAGATATGGTTTAATGCATAAAAATTCTTTTGCATTATCTGTTTGAATAGCTTTAAGTTGATACCCGGTTTGTTTTTCAGCAAAAGTTTTCAAAGATTTAAAAATAGGTGCAACTTGGGATTTACGTTGTAAAAGATAAAACCAAGTATATTTTGTGTAAGTATCAAGAAAGGCAATGTAGTAACATGATCCATTAGAAGATGCAGTGGGAGATGGTACCCAAATATCAATATATATAAGTTGTAAGGGGGCAGTGTAAACAGTGTGAGAATCAGAAAAAGGTAATTGATGAGCTTTACCAAGAATGCATCAATCACAGAAACCAGTTTTTGTAGAAAATGGAATTTTACAGTGTTTGATAATACAATGAATAATAGTGTCATTAGCATGACCAAAACGTGCATTCCATAGAGTGTAAGTGTCAGTAGTAGATGAAATAGTAGTATTATGAGCAGATGATGGAGAGTAGGAACAAAATATGAGAAAACATAGAGACCATTTCTAAGCCTTCCTTGAAGAAGTATCTCCTTGGTGTCCTGCTTTTTGACAAGACAATGGTGAGGATGAAATTCAAAGAAAACAACATTATCATGAGCAAATTGAGAGACGCTAAGAAGGTTTTTATTGATATGAGGAACATGTAATAGTTTATTCAGATAGAATATATGATGATTTGTTGGATTAATGAAATCTGCAGAACTAGTATGTTTGATATATAAGCCATAACCATTACCTATTTTGACAGTTTCGGATCCAGTATAAGGGATTTTGTCATGGAGAGTGGAAGCATCATGCGTAAAGTGATGAGATGCACCATTGTCAAGGTACCAAAGAGATTCATGGGTAGAGGAAGGAGAACCGAGAATGGATGGTTCATCATTGTCACGTAATGAAGGAGCAAACTGTGCATGGTTAGCAAAAAAAGAAGATGAGGGTTTTCTGTCATACCTATGCCAACAATCGGACGCATAATGACCAGTTTTCCAGCAAATTTGACACTGAATCTTGGTGGAAGAAGTGAAGTTGGAAGAAGATGAAGAAGATGAAGAAGAGAGTTATGATGGTTTTAGTGTTGATCTGTCATCGGCAAACCGAGAAGACTTTGAACTGAACATGGATCTTGAGAAGCCACGAGTGTTTCTGTGCGCATTTGGAGAAGATTTAGCATGATTAAAAGAAGTGGCATTAACCTGATAAAGAAGATCATTGTTGTTGCGATATCTTTCTAAGCGTTCTTCTTGGGCCAAAAGGAGAGCCTCAACTTCTTCTACCGTGTACGGGTCTGTGCGAGATGTGACAGAGTTAATGAAGGCATCGTACTCTTCGGGCAAGCCATCAAGAATTATTTCAATGTGTTCTTCTATGGAGATGGGTGATCCAGCGACAGTCAGGGAATCAACAGATTTCTTGATGTCTTGAAGATAAACAGAGATGGAACGCTCTCTTTTGGGAGTGCATAAAAGCATGCGTAATTTCTTGACACAGACTCGAGTCTTTGATGCATAGTGTGAATCTGAAGATTGGACCAGATTTGATGTTAGGAAGAGAGTCCCACCATGTTGGTAAGAAAAGGGGGAGAAATGGAAGAAAGGAGTCAGGCTACAATGGCCTGATCTTGGCGTTCAAAAGAAAGAAAAGCAAAAGAGAAGGTGGAGGTATATTCATCTGCGGCAGAGGAAATTCGAGGAGGAGTAGGTGCAACATCCAAGAATTTGGTGAGATTGAGGCTCCGAAGAGTGGCCATGACTTGTTGTTGCCAAATGAGATAGTTACCTTCTTCCAATTTGAAGTGAATAGGGGTGGTAAAGATATGTGGAAAAGGGGCGGGAGCAGAAAAAATTTGGGTTGTGGTGGTTCTTGAAGATGCAGCGGCAACGGTGGGTGTTTCATCAGCCATATTGGCTCTAGATACCATGTGAGTAAAAGGGGAGAGAGAGAAAAAAAATATAGTGAGAGAATAAGTGGGAATAGAGAAGCTCTGTATTATTTCTCTATGTAAAACCAATTACACCAACAGTGCCATGCATAGTTATATTTATATATGGGTGTGAGTACAGTGACTGGTATAACAGAGTAACAGAAGCTATTACAGAGACTAAGTAACATGGAGGGAAAAGGGACTTAACAAAAGGAGTTGCATTTCAATTTGTGAAACACTAATTTGATATTTTTCTTATGAAATTGTGATTGAAACATGTAACTAGAAAAATAAGAAAGACTCGACAAGAGGAGGCAGAGGATACATGATGAAAGTCGTTGATCATAAGAAGTTTTTTTGGAACAATTTTATGGATTTAAATAAAATCATACATAACAATTACTAAAATATATTCTCACTTTCTCATGTTTTACGCAAAAAAGTTACTTCTAATCCGATTTTTTTATTTTTTTTATCATTACCATTTATCTCTCTTGTTATTCCTCTATATTTTTCTTCTTTTAGATTTTGCTTTTCGATAGTATAATCATCTTAACTTTTTATAAATTTCAGATTCAAGAGACCACAAACCACCTTCAAAATAGAGACGGTGAATTTGGTCACCAGATAGCATTATGTAGGGAAGTTAATGTTTTGTTTGTTCTTTATTTGTTAATTATAGATGGTTAAATTTCAAAACAAAATAAATAAAAAATTTCAAAAGCTAACAAGAGTTCGTTTCTTTTTTTTTTAATTTTTTTTTATTTTGAAAAGTGTTTTTCTATTTTAAATAGATTTTTTTTCTCTATTTTTAAAATTAAAGATATTTATAAATTTATCATATATAATTAAATATATAATTAATATGTTGGTTATGTTTAGTGATAATTCCCAAGGTGTATTTCATATTTATTAAAATATACTATATTAATATTAATATTATTTATTTAAATTTTAATATTAAAAATAAATATACATAAATAATAAAAATAAAAAATGCCATACAATGTTCCGGTATATAAAGAATAAGCGGTAGTATAAAGAATAAGCATAACTCGGTTTTAACATAAAGAGTATAGTCAACAATTATTTAATAGAGTCTATTAATAGAATCATTCATGCATTTTTACCTTATGATTGAGATCTTCAAAAACTACCACAGTATTAATTTTAAGAACAAAATGAAAGTTTATTACACCAATAAATTCAGTGAACAACGTTAACCCAAATTCAATTGAATAGAGACGTCTACCAGAATAAATAGTCTCAGAAACGGAAGATAAACAAGATTTGGTCCCAGAATATAAATACACCCTCGCTGCAACCACAGAAACGCAACCACCATATAAATTAAATTTGTATACCCAATCCTAGAGCGGTTCCACGTAAAACTTGATTTTAAATGGTCCCTCTTATTTTTTAAAATGTCACTGCTTTTTTACGTTATGTACATGTATACGGAACATCAAATGTTGCTCTTTTTTCTACTACCGATTATTCTCAAAACTTCTTTTTATGTCATATATCAAATCCCAAACCAAAATAACTATATTTGTTTGGATAAAATTGTCAATAAATATTAATAAGAGAAAATAAAATGATGAAGTTCTGAAGTTAATTTATACATAAAATAAAGCAAGTTTCTGAGAAGTTAAATAAGAACTATTAGTGCATGTTATAGAAAATCTTATTCAAAGCTCAAATCTATGACAAGAAGAACAAAAATGAAAAAGAAAAGGAAAGGAAATCTTCCCTGCATACCTCAAACTTAATTTCTCTTCCCATAGTTAGTCTTATAACGGGAATAGCAGCACAAAAAATTCACAAGAAAACTGACAGGAAAAAGCCGAATCTGTTTGTTTAACAAACAAAGAAAACCTAACAACAACAAAATCCTCTTTTGGTACCAGGTGAAGTCGTTAATGATTCTTCTTACTGTTCTCTTCGTTTTTGAGGAAGTCAAGCAGCACAGTACTCTTGCACTTGGGGCATTTGGGATCAACCTCCGACAACATAACATACATGAGACACCGAGGACAACCTACGAGAAGCATGGCCCTTGTTTCTTCAACTTCACAAGACACGCATGAGCTCTCCAACGATTGGACAGAAACCTGCGACGAAGTGGAAGATTCCGAGGACGGGTCGGAAGATGATACTGGTGTCCTTGGAGGGGACAGGCTGAGCCTCACTTCTAACCTTGGACTCCTTGCTCTCTTCTTCATCTTTCTTCACAAATCACACAGTTTCTAACTATTTAACCTAAAAACAGAAGTGGGGTTTTATTCCTCAGTTTGGCACATATATATATACTACAGAGTGAAGTTAAAGGGATAGGAGGGAATTGAAGAGAGGAGAAGCGAGCATAGGGAGGTGATTGATGGTAATTGAATGACAAATTTAATGGTGTGTTGAAGTGGAATAGCATAGAACAGTAGAGATGAAAGAGGAGACATGTATAACAGGGAAAGACATCTCCAGTGTCATCATATATGGATGACACATGCACCCTACCCTGCACCCTACACACCCTACACACTGTACCCTGCGTATGAGTTAACTTCTGAAGTTGTATCTATGGCTATTCTCCAAATCCACACTATTTTTTATTATTATAAATTATACCTACACGTGTGAAAGTTTTGTTTTACATTGTCTTTTTTATATACTGTTGTGCATTATAAATTTATTGACTTTTATAATAATTATTTTAAAGATTATGTTAGTAATAACTTCTTTTATACCATAAAATCTTAACAATGATAATAGGTGTTATTAAACTTTGAATGTGTAATGCAAGCAATAGAGTTCTAACTTAGGAATTGTGTCTAAGTAGTTTATGAACCGAGAGAAATTAAAGGGTTAAATATATATTTTGTCAAATTGATTTTTATCTTTAATTTAAATTTTAAACCATTTAAGTATTTGCAGTGTGAAAATGATTGTAGTACAAAAATTATTTAATATACAAAATGACTTTTTCTAATATTTTCATATTATAAGCAGGTTTTTTAGTTTTAATATATTTGTGGATATTGGTTGGGATAATTAGAATTAATAATGATTGGTCTGCATATTAGGCTATAGAAAGATATGGATACATGATGATTTTGGTTTTTGGTGTGATTGGTTAAGTAGGAGGTTGATTAAACTTTTAAAATTGTAGGGTTGAAGTATCTAAGGTAGTCTATATTTATTAATTTTTTATTACTGATAAAAAAAAAATACCTGGATGATCTAAAGTTTGGACAGGGAAGAAAAACATATTTAACCCAAAATTAAAATAATTCTCAAAATTGAAAATTGATAATTTCGTATTATAAAATTTGTGTAATTTAAGTTTTTTTTTTATCAGCAAAAAATAAATATGGATCATTTCAGGGGGTGATCCAATGCAAAATAAAAAGAAAAAAATGATAAACCCTTACATTCCAACCTAAACCAGTCTCCCAACAAAATATGTCAACTAATCCAAAATCCAATAATATCGCCTAAGTGTGACTTAAGTGATACTATATATATATTTTTTAAAATTATATAAATAAATTTTATTAAAAACTTATTTTAAAGTTTAAAGTTTTGTAATGAACCAAATAAATGTTTTAAAAAAAATTTACCATGTGAAGGCTAAGGAGTAAATTTACTCATTACAACTTTAATTTATAAAGATTCAAGTTGAATTTGAAATAAGTAAGTCTGAACACTACAATAAAATCATGAAATAGAAACCAATTTTAGAGACAAAAAATAATTAGTTGTTATAATGACTAAATTAGAGACCATTTTAGAAACTAAAAAAAAATGGTTTCTAAATTAATTTTTATTATGATTAAATAGTTTTTAAATTGGTATCTAATTAGCTACCAAGGTTTTAACTATCAATTATTTAGATTCTAAATTTGGTAGCAAAAACTTTGGTGACTAATTAAATACCAATTTAGAAACCATTTAATAATAATAGAAACTAATTTAGAAACCAAAAATATTTTTACTCTCTAGAATGATCTCTAATTTAGTCACTATAACAATTAATTATTTTTTATGTCTAAAATTGGTTTCTATTTCATGATTTTCTTATAGTAGAAGTAATTCATCCTATCTAAACTAAAGAAAGAATCAAGAAGTTATTCATAACAATTTTTTTATCAACTAAGAATAAATCAATTATTTGGAGTATTTAAGCGATGTTCCAACCTTATACACAATGAACACCAACGCCTCTAAAAAAACATCAAATATGTGACTCATATAAGGATAATGTGACTATCAAAAGTACTGTCATACCCAAAATAACAACATAAAACATATCTCCTTAATCAAATAAAGTTGTTCATTAGAGTAATACTAAAATTGATATTCTTAAACAATATTTTGAGTTGGAGTTTTATAAATGAAAAAGTATTATAATTGAAAGAAAACGTTTATTAAAGATAATTAGTCGAGGTTCTTGATAGATATTAGTTATTAATAGTTAATACTTTATTTCAATAATATGATTAAAAAATCTTTAAAAGGTGGGTGAAGGATGGGCATGGAACCTCAAAAGTGTGAAACTCTCGGAAATAAAGAAAAACTATACCTAACAATTGGCACCAACTCATGAAGAAAAGAATTATGGTTCATTAAAACTGATGAGAAACCAAGGTACGTACTTAACTGTCTCCAGCAGATTCCATAATAAGGTGATCTAGATGCATAGAAACCAAACATAACCCAACCCAAAAATACCATATATATGGTGAAGAGTTCACCTTCATATTTTATTTAGTTGAAGATTTTCAAAATCAGTAGGTCTTCGTTATATTTATTAATGATATGGATAACATTGTTTTGCATAACAAATTCAGCCAAGATCATAAATAGGTACTTTATTGTGTTGTAACTAATTTGTACAAATTTTTACATGAAATGAAATTGAATATTTGTCATGAAAGTTTAAAACTGCCCTCTGTAATGCAATCAGAATGGTTAAAATTTAGTTAAAATTTATTGAAATTTATCAGAATGGTTATCCATTACAGGAGACATGTGCAGAAAAAATGAGTATTTTTAATTAATAATGAGTGTATTAAAAAAAGAGTGTAACTATATAATTTATCTATATATTTTGTTTGATTTAATTTAATTTATTAAAAAATTATTAAATATAAATTAATTTTAAAATAAAAAATAATTATTTGTTATATTGACTAAATTAAATACTATTTTAAAGATTAAAAATTATTAATATATAAATTAATTTTTATTATTGATATATAATTTCTAAATTAATATCTAATTAGCTACTAAGATTTTAGTTATCAACTTTAAAATTTAAATAATTGGTAATTAAAAAATTATATATCAATTTAAAAATTATTTATCAATAATAATCAACAAATTTTTATTTTTAAAATAATATTTAATTTAATTAATATAATAATTATTTATTTTTTATTTTTAAAATTAATTTCTATTTAACCATTTTTTAGTAGTATTTTGGATGTTTTACTTTATTTGCATTATGAAAAGGTAAATACTAACTAATATTTAAGAACATTGGTTAAAGAACTAAAAATATTTTATTTCAATTGGGATATGTAAAAATGCTTCTTCTATAATTTTTAATGCGTATCCAAATCATTTCCTATAAAAGTGGCATTCTTTTTAATTTTGTAAGTATCTTGAGCATTTGGCTACACAAACCTAAACAAAATGCTTTATTATTTTATGAAAGAAGTTTTTAGCAAATGCTAATTAATTCTCTAGAGACATATAGCATTTTTCTTGGCAGGTTTAAATGAGGGCAAAATATAATATGTAAAGTTTTTTTTATTGTAAGTGCAATAAAAGAAAATACAAAAACTTAAATAGTTAACATGAATTTTACATATAAAAAGAATATAAAAACAAAATATAAGGCAAATTAAAAAAAAATGAGAGCATTTCCACGGCATCATCACAATCATTGACTCTTCTAAAAAAACTAAGTAAGCTGGAATTAGACCAATACAAAATAATAATACTTCTATTAATTGCAATATATGGATTAACCCAAGATGAATTAATATTCATTGATACCGATCTAGCATGAGAGTAATGTTCTGCTAATTACAGCAATTCTTGTATGATTCTTAATATAGGTGAAATGTACAATATTAATTTAATATTTAAAAGTGAAAACTAACTAATTTTGATTTTGATTATTATATAGGTTCTAAAACTTCTGATTGTATCTATTTGGTTATGTGAAATATAATGTTACCTATATGTTTTTTGTTTTTAACAGTGATATAATTGAGCATAACATTATAGTATAGACGAAAATGTCGAGTTTTTTGAATATATGTTTTCATTAAAGAGTAGTGGTATATTTTAACAACCTGTTGACACTGCTAGTGATGTTGTGTGTGAGGATGTTGAGTGAAGTAAAAGACAGAGAAAAGAAACCTCCTTTAGAGATTTTTTTTTTCACTTATCTAGTTGAAAATGATCCAACAAGCTTTTTAAAAGCTAATGATGTTCTTGATGCTAAATATTGGGATAAAGCCATTAGGATTGAAATTGATTCAATTAAGCAAAATAATACTTGGACCATAGTAGATATGTCTAAAGGAGCAAAACTCATTGGTTGTAAGTGGATCTTTAAGAAAAAAATATCATCCTAATGAATCCATAGAAAAATATAAGACAAGATTAGTAGCGAACTGTTTTACTCCCATATATTACTTTGATACTTTTGCCCCAATTACTAGGATTTCCTTTATCTGAGTGTTGGTAGCTCTAATAACATCTATCCATAAGTTAGTCATTCACCAAATGAATGTTAAAACAACTTTTCTAAATGGTGAGCTAGAGGAGAAAATTTATATAACTCAACTTGAAGGATGTGTAGTTCCAGGTCAAGAGAAAAAAATGTGCAAACTCTTAAAATCTATGTATGGAGGAAACAAACACCAAAACAATGTCATGAAAAAGTTGATAATGTTTTACTTTGTGATGATTTTTCTACTAATGATGCTGATAAATGTGTGTACACCAAATCTTAAAATGGTGAATGTATCATTATATGTTTATATGTGGATGACATGTTGATGTTTGGTACATACAATGATATAGTTTTTAAAACAATTTTTTCTTGTATCTAAGTTTGAGATGAAAGACATGAGTGAAATAAGTGTTATTCTAGAAGTTAAAGTCATAAAGAAGGAAGATAATATATTATTATCCCAACAATAATGACAACTGTCGTTTTGTTGTCAAATTAATATGATTCTAGCGTAGACTTGTCTAACACTAGAGAGATGATAGTATAATTGTGGTCAGATGACCCCAAGTCATCTCCCAACGAATCCAATAGTAAAATCAATAAATCAATATTTAGAATCTATCTGCAAGCAATAAAAGTTAACAATAACAATAAAGATAAAAAAAAGGGGGTTTGAGATAGTTGTGCAGAAAATATAAAAGAGATTAAAATAACAATTAAAAAGCGGTTGATCCCCAAGTTCTTCCACCATTGAATTCTTCACAGGTTTTCTAAAGATTAATTTTTTCTCAATCCTCCAACAGAGTTAAACTAGATTGAACATGTGTCAATCTAATTCAACTGAAATTCACCAGTAAAGCATGTGTCTATTGATTTAATCAATACCCACTTTGTTCCATGCGTATACTCCATGAGAATGCTTATCTCCTCTCTCTTGAATCATTCGTCCAAGAAATTAATTAGAACAATGCGAACTAACTAAGAAACCAAAGTTTAAGATAAGGAAGACTCTCAATCATGCGTTCAAGTACAACCTCTCACAAAAACTAGTTTTCCAGGAGATTAGACAA
>Ga0123342_1008254_pt1 | contig 13236 bp, 15 predicted proteins | sample Turbeawhitnodule_FD_89960 | JGI IMG/M metagenome (GOLD analysis project Ga0123342, IMG submission 89960) | Root nodule microbial communities of legume samples collected from Mexico - Turtle bean Mexico white nodule | ecosystem: Host-associated > Plants > Roots > Nodule | place: Mexico: Nepantla...
GGGCGGCAGGAGCACTTCACGAGTCAGGCTGCCCTTCACTGGTTCTATTACTATGGCCTTGAAGCCACCTTCTCCTTCTCTTTATCGCTGCCCCGTGCTATTGGGACCTGAGGCCTTCCCACGACGTCGCTCCCTCCATGGTCTTTCCTACCCATGGGTATTGGGGAACCACACCGTGATTGCCTTACTTTAGCACTGTTTGATCTGGCGATGCCCTGGTTGGGCGTCGCCTTCACCTAGGCGACGCCTTGCCTTGGTGACGCTTCCTCTTGGCGTCTCTCCACCCAGGCGACGCCTTGTGTTGACTTTGTCTCTCCAGCAGTTGACTTTGACCTTGACTTAGTCAACGCCCGGATACGGGACGGTACAGGTTTTAACTCAAAAAACAAAAATAGGGGAAGTTTGCATGGACAAGGAAGAGTCCTCTGCTGATTCATCTTCTTCAAAAACCAAGATAAGGTCTGCCTTTTGCAAAAAGAAGAATCTGGATCAAACCAAGTAAGTACATCTTCTAAAAAATTTGAAAGTTATTTCCAACTGCTTGATGCTTTCCAAGAAACTCATGAAGAAGCTAAAAGATTCACCCTTTCAAATAACCGGTTGAAAAGTGAAAACAGCTGGTTGAAAGAGAAAATCAAAGTTCTGGAAAATGATTTGCACAAATCAAATGCTGACTTTGAAAATCCTGAACTGATTTATCAAAACCCCTCTTGCAGATTTGATTCAATTTTTTGTAAAAATTGTGAATCCCTTCAAAAGAAAGTTTTATAGCTTGTGAAAACTATTGACACAAATTCAAATGGAAAATCAAATCTTGAGAATGTTTTAGAATCTCAAAAGTGTGTTTTTGGGAAATGTGATCTGGGTTTTAACCCACAAAGGAAAAATAGGGGATGTTTGGCTGGAAAAGGAAGAGTGCACTGCTGATTCATCTTTTTAAAAAATGAAGATAGAGGTCTGCCTTATCGAAAAAGAAGAATCTGGATCAAACCAAGTAAGTACATCTTTTTCCCATAAATGTGAAAGTTATTTGCAACTGCTTGTTGCTTTAAAAGAAAATAATGAAGAAGCTAAAAGAATAACCCTTCCAAATTACCGGTTGAAAAGTGAAAACAACTTTTTGAAAGAGAAAATCAAAGTTCTGGAAAATGATTTGCAAAAATCAAATGTTGACTTTGAAAATCTTGAACTGATTTATCAAAACTCCTCTTGCAAATTTGATTCAATTTTTTATAAAATTTTTGAATACCATCAAAAGAAAGTTTTATATCTTGTGAAAACTGTTGACACAATTTGAAAAGGCAAATCAAATATTGAGAATGTTTTAGCATCTCAAAAGTGTGTTTTTGGGAAATATGGTTTGGGTTTTAACCCAAAAAACAAAAATAGCGGATGTTTGGCTGGACAAGGAAGAGTCCTCTGCTGATTCATCTTCTTAAAAAACAAAGATAGAGGTCTGCCTTATGGAAAAAGAAGAATCTATATCAAACCAAGTAAGTACATCTTCTTCCAATAAATGTGAAAGTTATTTCCCACTACTTGATGCATTCCTAGAAATTCATGAAGAAGCTAAAAGATTAACCCTTTCAAATAACCGGTTGAAAGGTGTAAACAACTGGTTGAAAGAGAAAATCAAAGTTCTGGAAAATTATTTGCACAAATCAAATATTGACTTTGAAAATCTTGAACTAATTTATCAAAACTCCTATTGCAGATTTGATTCAATTTTTTGTAAAAATTGTGAATCCGAAAAAAAGAAAGTTTTATATCTTGCGAAAACTGTTGACACAATTGCAAAAGGCAATTCAAAGCTTGAGAATGTTTTAGCATCTCAAGAGTGTTTTTGGAAAATCTAGATTGGGTTTTAAGCGACAAAGCAAAACTAGGGGATGTTTGGCTAGACAAGGAAGAGTCCTCTGCTGATTCATCTTCTTCAAAAATCAAGATAGAGGTCTGCCTTATGGAAAAAGAAGAATATGGATCAAACCAAGTAAGTACATCTTCTTCCAATAAATGTGAAAGTTATTTCCAATTGCCTTATGCTTTTAAAGAAATCATGACGAAGCTAAAAGATTAACGGTTTCTCATAACCGGTTGAAAAGTGAAAACAACAGGTTGAAAGCGAAAATCAAAGTTCTGGAAAAGGATTTGCACAAATCAAATGCTACCTTTGAAAATCTTGATCTAATTTATCAAAACTCCTTTTGCAAATTTGATTCAATTTTTGTAAAAATAGTGAATCCCTTCAAAGGAAAGTTTTATATCTTGTGAAAACTGTTGACAAAGTTGCAAAAGGCAAATCAAATCCTGAGAATATTTTAGCATCTCAAAAGTGTGTTTTTGGGAAATGTGGTTTGGGTTTTAACCCAAAAAAAAAAAAATAGGGGATGTTTGGCTGGACAAGGAAGAGTCCTCTGCTGATTCATCTTCTTTAAAAACCAAGATAGAGGTCTGCCTTCTGGAAAAAGAAGAATCTGGATCAAACCAGGTAAGTACATCTTCTTCCAATAAATGTGAAAGTTATTTCCAACTACTTGATGCCTTCCAAGAAAGTCATGAAAAAGCTAAAAGATTAACCCTGTCAAATAACTGGTTGAAAAGTGAGAACAATTGGTTGAAAGAGAAAATCAATGTTCTGGAAAATGATTTGCATAAATTAAATGTTGACTTTGAAAATCTTGAACTGATTTATCAAAACTCCTCTTGCAGATTTGATTCAATTTTTTGTAAAAATTGTGAATAACATCAAAAGAAAGTTTTATATCTTGTGAAAACTATTAACACAATTGCAAAAGTCAAATCAAATCTTGAAAATGTTTTAACATCTCAAAAGTTTGTTTTTGGGAAATGTGGTTTGGGTTTTAACCTACAAAGAAAAAATAGGAGATGTTTGGCTGCACAAGAAAGAGTCCTCTGCTGTTTCATCTTCTTCAAAAACTAGGATACAGGTCTGCCTTATGGAAAAAGAAGAATCTGGATCAAACCAACCAAGTACATCCTTTTCCAATAAATGTCAAAGTTATTTCCACCTGTTTGATGCTTTCCAAGAAACTCATGAAAAAGCTAAAAGATTAACCTTTTCAAATAACCTGTTGAAAAGTGAAAACAACTGGTTGAAAGAGAAAATCAAAGATCTGGAAAATGATTTGCCCAAATCAAATGCTGACTTTGAAAATCTTGAATTGATTTATCAAAACTCCTCTTGTAGATTTCAATCAATTTTTTTAAAATTTGTGAATCCCATCAAAAGAAAGTTTTATATCTTATGAAAACTATTGACAAAATTGCAAAACTCAAATCAAATCTCGAGAATGTTTTAGCACCTCAAAATTGTGTTTTTGGGAAATATGGTATGGGTTTTAACCCACAAAGGAATAATAGGGGATGTTTGGTTGGCCAAGATAGAGTCCTCTGCTGATTCATCTTCTTCAAAAACCAAGATAGAGGTCTGCCTTATGGAAAAAGAAGAATCAGGAACAAACCAAGTAAGTACATCTTCTTCCAATAAATGTGAAAGTTATTTCCAATTGCTTGATGCTTTTGAAGAAACTCACGACAAAGCTAAAAGATTAATTCTTTCAGATAACCGGTTGAAAAGTGAAAACAACTGGTTGAAAGAGAAAATCAAAGTTCTGGAAAATGATTTGCACAAATGAAATGCTGACTTCGAAAATTTTGAACTGATTTATCAAAACTCCTCTTGCAGATTTCTATCAATTTTTTGTAAAAATTGTGAATCCCATCAAAAGAAAGTTTTATATCTTGTGAAAATTGTTGACACAATTGCAAAAGTCAAATGAAATCTTGTGAATGTTTTAGCACCTCAAAAGTATGTTTTTGAGAAATATGGTATGGGTTTTAACCCACAAAGGAAAAATAGGGGATGTTTGGCTGCACAAGAAAGAGTCCTCTGCTGATTCATCTTCTTCAAAAACCAAGATAGAGGTCTGCCTTATGGAAAAAGAAGAATCTGTATCAAACCAAGTAAGTACATCTTCTTCCAATAAATGTGAAAGTTATTTCCCACTACTTGATGCTTTCCTAGAAACTCATGAAGAAGCTAAAAGATTAGCCCTTTCAAATAACCGGTTAAAAACTGAAAAGAACTGGTTGAAAGAGAAAATCAAAGTTCTGGAAAATGATTTGCACAAATCAAATGCAGACTTTGAAAATCTTGAACTGATTTATCAAAATTCCTCTTGCAGATTTGATTTCATTTTTTGTAAAAATTGTGAATCCCATAAAAAGAAAGTTTTAGCATCTCAAGATTGTTTTTGGAAAACTGTTGACACAATTGCAAAAGGCAATTCAAATCTTGAGAATGTTTTAGCATCTCAAGATTGTTTTTGGAAAATCTGGTTTGGGTTTTAAGCGACAAAGCAAAACTAGGGGATGTTTGGCTAGACAAGGAAGAGTCCTCTGCTGATTCATCTTTTTCAAAAACCAAGATAGAGGTTTGCCTTATGGAAAAAGAAGAATATGGATCAAACCGAGTAAATAGATCTTCTTCCAATAAATGTAAAAGTTATTTCCAATTGCCTTGTGCTTAACAAGAAACTCATGACGAAGCTAAAAGATTAACGGTTTCAAATAACCGGTTGAAAATTGAAAACAATTGGTTGAAAGAGAAAATGAAAGTTCTGGAAAATGATTTGCACAAATCGAATGCTGCCTTTGAAATTCTTGATCTAATTTATCAAAACTCCTTTTGCAAATTTGATTCAATATTTGTAAAAATAGTGAATCCCTTTGAAAGAAAGTTTTATATCTTGTGAAAACTGTTAACAAAATTGGAAAAGGCAAATCAAATCTGTAGAATGGTTTAGCATCTCAAAAGTGTGTTTTTGGGAAATGTGGTTTGGGTTTTAACCCAAAAAAAAAAATAGGGGATGTTTGGTTGGACAAGGAAGAGTCCTCTAGTGATTCATCTTCTTCAAAAACCAAGATAGAGGTCTGCCTTATGGAAAAAGAAGAATCTGGATAAAACCAACTAAGTACATCTTCTTCCAATAAATGTGAAATTTATTTCCAACTACTTGATGCTATCCAAGAATGTCATGATGAAGCTAAAAGATTAACCCTTTCAAATAACCGGTTTGTTCCCGCCGGTTGGCCAGGGTCGTCTTTGCGCGTGGCTTGTCCTCACGAGCTAGTGCACCTTCGTTCTGCTCCGTCTGTGAATACCTGAAAAGAAGTGAACAAAGGGGCGCCCTCGCGGCCCTTTGCACTCCGACGATCAAGTCAGCTAGCGAGAAACATCAAAGTTGACACACCCTGTGTAGAACACTGTGATGAATGCTCTGAGGGTTATCGTAACCTATACTGAATGACTAAAGCTGTGTTGCCCCAATCGTCTTGTGCACACAGTGGGTGCGCGGTGAAAACAACTAGGGTTTGTGTTCTGTGTAAAACTGCAAGTATTAGGTTAAAACTCGGATCCCCTTTCAAATGCCCCAAGGCCTCTTTTTATACATCTCTCGTGTTTAAAACGCGTTAAAGGGCATTCAAAGCGTATAAAAATATTCCTTGGAACGTTCGAATCTTAACTGAATTAGCGCGTACCTTGGCAAACTTTCACTGAAACATTTAATGAGCACGTCCTGATTGCCACGTGCTTTTTTGACTTGATCGTTATTCTGCGCAGAGGGTCTCTCAGCGCCGCAACCCAACCTAGGGTTATTCTATTGCGTGAGCCGTCTTTCCTCGAAGTGCTTCTGGCGCATGGGGTGACTTCTGGGTGCCAACTCATGCGCCCCAACCTCTAGTCACTCACCCTGGGAGTGTATCTACCTTCCTCTTGCACCATGCACCTGGTTCACCCCCGAGCGTGACCCTCTCAGGGGTCATATCTGTTCCGGGGGTCTCCCTGAGGTGGCGCGGGTGCTTCACGAGTGAGGTTACTCCCTACTAGTACTAGAACTATGGCCTTGAAGCCACCTTTCTCTTCTCTTCATTGATGTTTCGAGCCATCGGAGCCCGAGATTTCCTCACGGTGTTGTCCCCTCCATGGTCTTTCCTACCCATGGGTATCAGGAGGTAACTCCGTCGATATCTTAACCTGACTGTTTCTTTACCTGGCGTCGCCTTTCTTGGGCGACGCCTTCGCGGGGCGACGCCTTTCTTAGGCGACGCCTTCGCGAGGCAATGCCTTTCTTGGGTGATGCCCCAAGCGGTCAACTTGTTGACCTTCCTTCCATTCTTTGGGGCCCTCGAGCGGTCCCACCATGTGTTGACTTTGACTTTGACTTTTGGTCAACACCCCGGGACAATACACAAGCCCCCCCCCCCAGCTTGAGCTGATAACTTGTTTTTAGCGAAAAGACTAAGGCCTCGCCCTATTGACCATGTGGCATTCTGATGACGTGTCATTCTCTGATTAGCTGACGGGACATTCTCCGTACCGCTGATGTGACGTTCTCCGTACCGCTGACGTGACGTACCTTCGAGTGCTCTAACGATGTGACATTCTCTAGGCGAGAAAGGTGACGCTTTGGGTCATGCTCTGATCTCGTCACACATGGCTCAATCGCACGGTCAGCGCTTCGTGCTCTTTGCGCTTCAAGTTATATCCCTTCGAATTTGCGCGCTCAGGGCACTGTTCCATCTCCCTTCGTATTTCCTTGCACTGTTCATCTTCTCAAAATCCCCTCTGCAATTTCTGCTTTCTCTCCGCGCGTTCTGGCCTTTTACCAACCAAAACACTCAAAGGTATGATTTTTATTCTCTTCTTATTCTTGTATATTTTTGCATTAATCTTGTATCGTCTTGGATCTGTTTATGTTTCTGCCTCTCTCGTGTTCCCCTTTCTATTTTCCTGTTTCTTCTACCTTGGACTCTTCGCGTGGGTAGGGGCCCTTTTAGGGTTCCTCTCCCCTTTGCTACCTGACCTTACTTGCTGAAACCTTTTCTCTTCTTCATTCTTCAGTTTCTTTGTTAACGGCACGTACCAAAATGACGGCCAACCCTCCACCCCCAGAATCAACCATAGGGCCCTTTATACATGGGCTCCAGACGAGTTGCTCGATGAGTGCTCGAGCCTGGTTTCCACTAAAGCTTGGAGGGATCATGTACGGGAGCCAAGCACCTACGATCATCGCGCCTTCGCGAAAAGGCACGATGACGACATCGTAGTGCTTCCTTGCACTCTAGGGGAGCCTGTGTGCGGGGACGAACGGGCCAACAACGGGGTCCCCTTCTTCTACTTTTATCAAGTGGTCTTCAAGCGTATTGGGGTGCGCTTGCCCTTCTTCTGGCGTCAACGCGACTGGGGTCGCAGCGGGCCCAGCGAGATAATCTTTCAAAAATCCATTCTTCACGAGCTCATCCAACTAATAGCCCAGCGCTAAGCAGTTGTTAATATGGTGTCCGAATGCTTCGTGAAATTTGCACCATGATTCCTTGTGAGGTCCCAGTACCTTGTCAGACTTCACCGGCGGCCTCAACCTATCAGCTATGTTGGGCACAACGATGAGGTCTTTAAGCTCCACCACAAAGTTGTGCCTTAGGGGTCTATTGCCCTCTCTCCTTCCCTTTGATCGACCCCTAGGTTGGGCTCTCCTTGTCTCGTAGGTGCGCCTTCTATCTTGATTCTTCCTTTCTGTAGTGGCTTCGTGGACTCTAGCAGCCTGTGCGCGCATCTGCGCCCTTGGGCGTGTGGGCGTAGCAGTCGTGCACTTCTCGCATGACTCACCCTCAGAGGCAATGTGTTCTACCGCCCGACGCCTTACTTCAGCAAAACTTTTGGGGCGGCTGTGATTGAGTGATTTGCTGAAAGATCCAGGACACACCCCCTTCCTGAATGCGTACACGATCATGGGTTCGTCTATGGTACCCACTTTCACCACCTGCGCCCCAAAGCGGCTTATGTACTCTTTCAAGGTCTCCCCTTGATATTGCTTCACGTCGAAAAGGTCGTATGAGACTGGGGCTGGGGCACTGTTAGCCAAATACTGCTCTCTGAATAGCCGCGAAAGCTGTGCGAAAGACGTGATGTGACCCTCTGGGAGGCTGATGAACCAGTCCATGGCCATCCCGGTCAAGGTGCTAATAAAGATCTTGCATCTTACGGCATCAGAACCGCCTACCAGCATCATCTCGGTGTGGAACGTAGTGAGGTGTGCCTCAGGATCCTCCATCCCTGTGAAGGTTATCTTGGGCCCCGTGAATGTGTTGGGGATTGCTGTGTCTAGTTTTGCCTATGAGAATGGTGTTGAGAATTCCCTGGGTGGGGTGGCAGTCTCAGGTTCATCTACGTCGCGCCATCCACGGCGTAACTCCTCATTGGTGCGGTGGAGCTCATCGTTTCTCGCCTGAGATGCTGTGAGATCTTCCTGCATGCGCTCTTGCTCCGCTTTCGATGCTGCCATTGCCTCCGGCAGCCCTTGCATCACGCCCACTAGTTGTTGCATGGTCATCTCATCACTCCTAGAGCGTGCAGGTCTCATGTTCGTGGCTTCCTGGAAACCTTCATAACTTATCTGGGTTTTTAGAACTGGAACTGAAAAACTTGTGTAGTGGGATTGATGTTTTATATCGGGCCCCACGGTGGGCGCCAAATTTTCCCGCCGGTTGGCCAGGGTCGTCTTTGCGCGTGGCTTGTCCTCACGAACTAGTGCCCCTTCGTTTTGCTCCGTCTGTGAATACCTGAAAAGAAGTGAACAAAGGGGCGCCCTCGCGGCCGTTTGCACTCCGACTATCAAGTCAGTTAGCGAGAAACATCAAAGGTGACGCACCTCCGTGTAGAACACTGTGATGAATGCGCTGAGGGTGGTCGAAAACTATACTCAATGACTAAAGCTGTGTTGCCCCAATCGTCTTGTGCACACAGTGGGTGCGCAACAAAAACAACTAGGGTTTGTGTTCTGTGTAAAACTGCAAGTATTACGTTAAAACTCGGATCCCCTTTCAAATGCCCCAAGGCCTCTTTTTATACATCTCTCGTGTGTAAAACGCGTTAAAGCGCATTGAAAGCATATAAAAATATTCCTTGGAACGTTCGAATCTTAACTGAATTAGCGCATACCTTGGCAAACTTTCACTGAAACATTTAATGAGCACGTGCTGATTGCCACGTGCTTTTCTGACTTGATCGTTATTCAGCGCAGAGGGTCCCTCAGCGCCGCAACCCAACCTAAGGTTATTCTATTGCGTGAGCCCTCTTTCCTCGAAGTGCTTCTGGCGCGTGGGGTGGCTTGTGGGTGCCAACTCATGCGCCCCAACCTCTAGTCACTCACCCTGGGAGTGTATCTACCTTCCTCTTGCACCATGCACCTGGTTCACCCCCGAGTGTGACCCTCTCATGGGTCATATCTGTTCCAGGGGTCTCCCTGAGGTGGCGCGGGTTCTTCACGAGTGAGGTTACTCCCTACTGGTATTAGAACTATGGCCTTGAAGCCACCTTTCTCTTCTCTTCATTGCTGTTTCGAGCCATCGGAGCCCGAGATTTCCTCACGGTGTTGTCCCCTCCATGGTCTTTCCTACCCATGGGTATCAGGAGGTAACTCCGTCGATATCTTAACTTGACTGTTTCTATACCTGGTGTCGCCTTTCTTGGGCGACGCCTTCGCGAGGCGATGCCTTTCTTGGGCGATGACCCAAGCGGTCAACTTGTTGACCTTCCTTCCCTTCTTTGGGGCCCTCGAGCGGTCCCACCATGTGTTGACTTTGACTTTGACTTTTGGTCAACGCCCCGGGACGGTACACGGTTGAAAAGTGAAAACAATTGGTTGGAGGAGAAAATCAATGTCCTGGAAAATGATTTGGACAAATTAAATGTTGACTTTGAAAATCTTGAACTGATTTTATCAAAACTCCTCTTGCAGAATTGATTCAATTTTTTGTAAAAATTGCGAATCACATCAAAAGAAAGTTTTATATCTTGTGAAAACTATTGACACAATTGCAAAAGTCAAATCAAATTTTGAAAATGTTTTAACATCTCAAAAGTGTGTTTTTGGGAAATGTTGTTTAGGTTTTAACCCACTAAGCAAAAATAGGGGATGTTTGGCTACATAAGGAAGAGTCCTCTACTGTTTCATTTGCTTAAAAAACCAAGATAGAGGTATGCCTTATGGAAAAAGAAGAATCTGGATCAAACGAACTAAGTACATCTTCTTCCAATAAATGTCAAAGTTATTTCCAACTGCTTGATGCTTTCCAAAAAACTCATGAAGAAGCTAAAAGATTAACCCTTTCAAATAACCGGTTGAAAAGTGAAAACAACTGGTTGAAAGAGAAAATCAAAGATCTGGAAAATGATTTGCACAAATCAAATGCTAACTTTGAAAATCTTGAACTGATTTATCAAAACTCCTCTAGCAGATTTGAATCAATTTTTTTTTAAAAATTGTGAATCCCATCAAAAGAAAGTTTTATATCTTGTGAAAACTGTTGACACAATTGCAAAAGGCAAATCAAATATTGAGAATGTTTTAGCGCCTTAAAAGTGTGTTTTTGGGAAATATGGTATTGGTTTAAACCCACAAAGGAAAAATAGTGGATGTTTGGCTGGACAAGATAGAGTCCTCTGCTCATTCATCTTCTTCAAAAATCAAGATAGAGGTCTGCCTTATGGAAAAAGAAGAATCAGGATCAAACCATGTAAGTACATCTTCTTCCAATAAATGTGAAAGTTATTTCCAATTGCTTGATGCTTTTCAAAAAACTCATGACGAAGCTAAAAGAGTAACCCTTTCAAATAACCGGTTGAAAAGTGAAAGCAACTGGTTGAAAGAGAAAATCAAAGATCTGGAAAATGATTTGCACAAATCAAATGCTAAATTTGAAAATCTTGAACTGATTTATCAAAACTCCTCTTGCAAATTTGAATGAATTTTTTTTTAAAATTGTGAATCCCATCAAAAGAAAGTTTTATATCTTGTGAAAACTGTTGACACAATTGCAAAAGTCAAATCAAATCTCGAGAATGTTCTAGCACCTCAAAATTGTGTTTTTGGGAAATATGGTATGGGTTTTAACCCACAAAGGAAAAATAGGGGATGTTTGGCTGGCCAAGATACAGTCCTCTGCTGATTCATCTTCTTCAAAAACCAAGATAGAGGTCTGCCGTATGGAAAAAGAAGAATCTAGATCAAACCAAGCAAGTACATCTTCTTCCAATAAATGTCAAAGTTATTTCCAACTGCTTAATGCTTTCCAAGAAACTCATGAAGAATCTAAAAGATTAAACCTTTCAAATAATCGGTTGAAAAGTGAACACATCTAGTTAAAAGAGAAAATAAAAGTTCAGGAAAATCATTTGCACAAATTATATTCTGACTTTGAAAATTTTGAACTGATTTATCAAAACTCCTCTTGCAGATTTGATTCAATTTTTTGTAAAAATTTTGAATCCATTCAAAAGAAAGTTTTATCTCTTGCGAAATTTATTGAGATAATTGCAGAAGTCAAATCAAATCTTGAGAATGTTTTAGCATCTCAAAAGTTTATTTTTGGGAAATGTGGTCTAGGTTTTAACTCAAAAAGGAAAAATAGGGGATGTTTGGCTTGACAAGGAAGAGACCTCAGCTGATTCATCTTCTTCAAAAATACAGATAGAGGTCTACCTTATCGAAAAAGAAGAATCAGGATGAAACCAAGTAAGTAAATCTTCTTCCAATAAATGTGAAAGTTATTTCCAATTGATTGATGCTTTTTAAAAAACTCATGACGAAGCTAAAAGATTAACCCTTTCAAATAACCGGTTGAAAAGTGAAAACAACTGGTTGAAAGAGAAAATCAATGTTCCGGAAAATGATGTGCACAAATCAAATGCTGACTTTGAAAATCTTGAACTGGTATATCAAACCTCCTCTTGCAAATTTGAATCAATTTTTTGTAAATATTGTGAATCCCATCAAAAGAAGGTTTTATATCTTGTGAAAATTGTTGACACAATTGCAAAAGTCAAATCAAATCTTGAGAATGTTTAGCGCCTTAAAAGTGTGTTTTTGGGAAATATGGTATGGGTTTTAACCCAGAAAGGAAAAATAGTGGATGTTTGGCTGGACAAGATAGAGTCCTCTGCTCATTCATCTTCTTCAAAAATCAAGATACATGTCTGCCTTATGGAAAAAGAAGAATCTAGATCAAACCAAGTAAGTACATCTTCTTCCAATAAATGTCAAAGTTATTTCCAACTGCTTGATACTTTCCAAGAAACTCACGAAGAAGCTAAAAGATTAACCCTTTCAAATAACCGGTTGAAAAGTTAAAACATCTAGTTGAAAGTGAAAATCAAAGTTCTGGAAAATGATTTGCACAAATTAAATTCTGACTTTGAAAATTTTGAACTGATTTATCAAAATTCCTCTTTCAGATTTTATTTAATTTTTTGTAAAAATTTTGAATCCATTCAAAAGAAAGTTTTATATCTTGTGAATATTGTTAAGATAATTGCAAAAGTCAAATCAAATCTTGAGAATGTTTTAGCATCTCAAAAGTTTGTTTTTGGAAAATGTGGTCTGGGTTTTAACTCAAAAAGGAAAAATAGGGATGTTTGGCTGGACAAGGAAGATTCCTCTGCTGATTCATCTTCTTCAAAAACCAAGATAGAGGTCTGCCTTATGCAAAAAGAAGAATCAGGATCAAACCATGTAAGTACATCTTCTTCCAATAAATGTGAAAGTTATTTCCAATTGCTTGATGCTTTTTAAAAAACTCATGACGAAGCTAAAAGATTTAGCCTTTCAAATTACCGGTTGAAAAGTGATATACATGCTTTATCTCAAGGTTTTTAATCCTTCCTTTAGTCAATTTGATAAGACAAATAGGGGGAGAAGTATTGGGTTCTGTAATGTTCTTATCACCTAGACTTATTACTGCTTTGAACATTGCTGTTATAACTGCTTAACTAGTTTGAAATTGAAATTTTAAAACTGTTGAAACTCTTATACAAATTTGAACCGGTTATTCCTGCGAAATAACTGATTGATTGTCTGTGTTTGCACCTTTGTACGTAGACTGGTTTCTCATCTAATTTGGCTGATGTTCCTTGATCCACCCTGTTGACCGGAGCGCTGGAGAATGCCTCGTCAAAGGATCGACGTGCGCACCGCTTATCACCTTCGTTCCTCCCTTGGATCTACTTCAAGAACCTGCAAAGAAACGACACGACGCCGCTGCGGCCGATCGCACTCCGACGCTCAAGTCAGTGACGGTATCACCAAATACTAAGAACTAGAACCGTGCAAATCCTCTCACAAACAGCTCTGTCACTCGCAAGCGTAAAGTGTATGA
>Ga0123342_1008255_pt1 | contig 13235 bp, 8 predicted proteins | sample Turbeawhitnodule_FD_89960 | JGI IMG/M metagenome (GOLD analysis project Ga0123342, IMG submission 89960) | Root nodule microbial communities of legume samples collected from Mexico - Turtle bean Mexico white nodule | ecosystem: Host-associated > Plants > Roots > Nodule | place: Mexico: Nepantla...
ACGTCACACCAAAGTGGTGGTAACCGGAAATAACCGTACCAAATCGGTGCTCGTTGGTCTCCAAGGTGTTGTTAAGAAAGCCGTTGGTCTAGGAGGATGGCATTGGCTGGTAATTTTCTCTTTACCATCCAAACGACACTACTGATTTTGAATTTCTTTATTATAATTTTGGGTTGCTAATGTCGTTTGTTTGCATTGTTGTGAAACCGCGTATTTCTTCAAACCCATGACCTGTGTCGGTCAATTTTGGTAGTTTATGTTTTATTATTTCATCACGCGGCTAATTCTGCTCAAATTTAATTACTCCGAGGTTTCTGTTGCTTGAAGGTGTCTCCTGCGTGATTGTTATCTGAGTCATTCAGTCAGCTATTTTAATTCAAAATTTCGAATGCTGGGTTCTTCATGTTGCAACTTGATTAGGTTTAATTTGTGTATGATTTTAGGCGTAATTCCGAATTACTACTTGTGGGTATCCGTTGCATGCCTTTCTTCCTTGCTGGATCTGCTGTTTTATGAAGTGCTCTATGAGCATTAGTAGTTAATTGGGTCTTTTGTTTGCTCTTTTTTTATTGACGGAAGTAAATCAAATGATCCTTGCTCTGATTTGGTGTTGTTAATTTGATGTCTTAGCTCAAAATTATGCTTGGATTAAGCTCATGCTATTGATAAGATAGTTGAATCTAAACTCCGATCAGAATCAGAGCTATTCTTTGAAGGTTTAATCATCAATTAATTTTATTTGTTTCTTCCCCCAATTTCGCCTCTCTGATTTTTTTTTTCCTTGTTTATAAAATGACTGATTATATAATTTATATGATCAATTTGCATTGAAATCAAACTACTCTTGGGGCTTTCTTCGTGGAGATTTGAATTTGACTATAGTTTTTAAGCTTGGATTGTTTGAAACTAGTCTGGGGTTGGAGATGACAATTGACAGGATCTGGCCAAGGTACTGTTGAAAAAACCCAATCCTCGAACTTGCTGGACTAAAAACTTTAATTTCCATTTTCCTATATTGTAATATCCGATTTAATATCCATTCAATAAATGAATAAAAAGAAACTTCAACTAAAAATAATTCTATAACTAAATTGCTAATTCTTAATTCAATCAAACATAGTCCTAAATCATCCAGATATCAGTCAGAATAACCGTAGAACTTTAGAAGCATAACTTTACAGTATCCCAACAGAAATCTAGCAATAAACTTCTATAACAATTTTTTTAAACTTTTGACATTGTGTTCGGTCTGTTTCCGAAACTTACAAACAAATGATTCATTTCTTACTCTTTAGTAGGTATAAAGAAAGTGTCTTTAAAATAACTGAAGATAAAATTAATCTTAATTAACGTAGAAAAACGATTTAAACTTATCTTCATTATACGATAAAAAAGTATAAACATTTCATATAATACATCTTATGCAAAATTACTAATGCATTCACTTGTAATCTAAAATATCAAATTTATTATCCCAAGTCAATGACTTAATGGACACAAATCAAGACATTTTTCCCCATTAGAGTGACGTATATATCCTTGTCCTGCAACCGTTTGCTTGAAAGCTTAGCTCTCTCACTTGCATAAATAAATAATATTTTAAAAAGTATTTTCTTTGTTATCTCTTATATATGATTAAATTTGAGTTCTTATTTTAATAGTGATAATAAATTTTTGTATACCTTATTCTCTTCATCGGTATCTAATTTTGTTATAAGCACTATCTTTTTAGATGTTTGGTATTTGGTTTTTATAAGTTTAAATTACTCATTTTTTAGTTTATGTAAGGGATTTTGTTCATGCAAAATATATGATATACTTGTTTTGTATATGTATAAAAATTTAATTTAATAATATAGCATTAATTTTAATATTCAATGTCTAAAAATATTATCTCTAAGATGATGATTGTTAGCATAGTTATAATGATTTTATTCGTCGAATTATGAATATTTATTTGCACTGGGAAAAATATATTATTCACGAAAAACTTAATAAATTAAATTGAATCAAATTAAACTTATTATTGTATCTAAATCATACATAAAAACAAATGTATTTAAATAGGAGAATAAATAGTTTTACAGTTATCTCAGTCAGAGTACCATCTATGATAAGTTTGTTATTTTTTAAAATAGTTACTTTAAAAGTCATTTGAAGGGAGGCTTGTGATTATATGGCACATAGAATTTTGATCCTTAGTTGGCATTTCGTGTTAGACTATTATTTTACATCGTTCTTAACTGGCATAAAAAAAATGCAGGTTCTTACAAATGGTATTGAAGTGAAACTACAGAGGAATGCTCTTAGCGTGATTGAAGCACCTACGGGTAATGAGGAGGATGATGACCTTGAATTTGAAAATATGCAGTGGAATGGATCTGATATGGGTGAGTACTGTACAGTTTTTAATTGTTACCTACTGACAGGTACTGGTATTATGAACTAAGTATTGAGACTTGTGTGCTGACTGATATTGTGTGTGCACCCGACACTGAAAGTAGACACATATTGGAATGCTGGGATATTTTTATTAATTAATTGTTGGTTTGGCTTCCATATTTGTGGGTTTCCAAAGTGGGAAGAGATTGGTAACATTGGATCCATTCTCTTCTCATTTTGCTTTTGTTATCTCTGAAGTTCTAGTGCTCTACTTTAATCTCTCAAGACCCCACCACTTTTTAATTTTTTTTTATGTTGTGAGCTTTGTTTGATTTCTCAGCATCCGACGACACACAAAAGTCCCACAAATCGAGACACAGAATGCATAGAACATTGGGATCATCTCACAAGACCATGAGTAGGTCCTTCTCTGGCGATTCACACTCGAAGGGGTCCGTTTCTATGCCTCATGGGTCCACGGTATATAAACTTTATTTTTTTCATAATTTCTTTTCCTTGCCACTTACATAGTAAATGATTTATTTCTTAACATTACATTGAAATCTTTCTGTAGAAGGTGGACTTGAGCAAACTCGAAATGACTGCATTGTGGAGATATTGGCGACATTTTAATCTTGTAAATTCTTTTGACCTATCCGCTTTGTTACTATGTTCCACAAAAGATGATTTTAACCGCGTGTATGTGTCCCCTCCTGATGTACTTACTTCTTGAAATGGATCTGTAGGTGGATGCGGTCCCAAACCCATCAAAAGAGCAGCTAGTAGACATTGTTCAGAGGCATTTCATGTCGCAGGTATCTCAAAATTACGGATTGCATATTCGTTTGTCTTTCATAGTTACTGTTCAAGTATTCTATGCTTCTTAAATTAAGATTTTAAGTGGTTAATTTCATGTCTGATTCCAGTCTCTCCGAGTGCAGGCTAATCTCTTTTATCAGATGATAAAAAAATTATTCTTTCTAATCTTTGAGGAACAAAATTGGTATGAAAGGAATATTCTTGCTATAAATAAGCAGTTAATTATTATACTCAATTCTTTAATCATACAGTTTTGAGTAACGTAAACCTAATATGTTATAGCTTGTAAATAATTATTTTATCATTATATCAGTAAAAAAAACATCCCACGTGAAGGGCATATGAAAAAAAAAATATAGTTTTTCATATTTCATTAAATTGTAGTTCCTAGCTAGTGATGAATGTGACTGGTGCAAGCTTGTCATTAAATTATACCAAACGAAAGATGCATTGCCTTTAAACGTATGTTGATCCGCATATGTGCAAAAGTGTTTTCGTAAGTTTTTCTGAACTTGTGTTTCTTTTTTGTGAAGCAAATTGACGAGTTGCAGGTGATTGTGGGATTTGTCCAGGCTGCAAAGAGGCTCAAGACTGTCTGCAAATGAGATGGAATGATGCGAGAAATGATGCTTGATAAGTTAAATTGTCTATGCTAACAAAGATAATGTATGTAATATCCACTTCCCTTCGTATTATGTAACATATTTATCGGTAATTTTTAATATTCTGATATAGTAGTAGGTTAGTAGTTTGAGGTTATAGAGGTTCTTACTCTTTTGTAGCCACCCAGTTGTGTAGATATGTATGACATTGCAACTGGAACGTAGGGAAGTCTCCACGGCTTTCTTTTCAACTTGATTCAATGTATTGCTGACCTGGGAAGTGATTTTCAGACACCTTAATGTATATATTCTTTTAGTTTCTCAAATTTCTTTCATTCGTCTTACATCACTTCTTGTGCTGTCCACCACTACAAATAGTCTTGCTGCTAGTTTGGATTTTGCGTTAATGCCAACGTGCGTTCAGCAGAAATTAGACTCGGTGTTCCATTCTTTTACTGAAAGTTTTACTTCGCAATAGATGCTGTTTCATAAATTTATTTTGTAGAAAACGAACAGAAAGATGTCTATTTTTTGAGTCCGGGTTAAATGAACTTGTGTATTTGACGTGCAAATTTGAAGCCAATAGTAAACGGGCTTTTGAGTTCAAGTGAAAAAAGTGATTTTAAAAGTAAAGCCGTTTAAATCCAAACATGAATAAAATGGATGCTTTTAGGTACTGTTGACCACTGTAGGTTAATAAAAAAGAACTACATTGTTTTGGTGAACTGAGTGAACTTTATATGGGATTGAATGATATAAATTTTTTTTTGATTTTATTCAAAATAAAATAGAAACTGAATTCTATTATAGTTTAGTTTGTAAAAACTAAATTTCAGCATTCTAAGTTGATTATAATTTGTGAAATTACAAAATATACTTTAAAATAATCTAACTGTTGGTAACAATTAAAAAAATTAAGATCTCAACTAATTTCAAAAACAATCAAAATAATCCAACTTGGTTTAGTTTACTTGGTATTATGTAATGCAATTTAATTCATTTAAATTGAAAATTAAATTCTTGAATTTTATAAATAAAATTGGTTAATTTTTTCCTGGTACTTTTTTTTTTTTGTCTTTTTCGCTATTTTCTTTCTCTTTTTTCCCTCTCTTCTGGCAAAAAAAAATATCTCATTTTTTTTGGTTTCTCTGTTCTCTTCAAGTCTCTGGTTTTTAACACAAACCAATTGATTTTTTTTTAGATTGAATGGAATTGAGTTTGTCATTTCTTCTTTAGCAACCCTACTTTAATTGGGTTGATCATCGGGTTCAATAATTAAAAAAAAAATTGTACACCTATATCAAAATAATTAGTAATGTACATATAAACAATAATTCCTAAAATACGACAATAACAAAATAATAATGGTAAATCCGTTTACCAACTTTCTTAAAAAAATATATTATGCAACTCATTGAATGCTATTCAAAGAGATTAACTAAATAATAATGTTGATTGTTCATGTGTGTATGAATATTTAATCGCAATACTCATATAACAACATTTATATGAACTATAAAATCGATTTCTTTATATATTGAAATTATTAGATAAATAGTATTTTTATTATATTTATAAAAGTTAATAAAGAGGATACATGCTAGTGATTTTCTATACATTTTCTTACGATTTTATCTTTAAAATTTTAATAGTGGTTTTTATTTATTAAAATAATTAACAAAAACAATAATAATTTAACTATTTTTAGAAGTAATTATGAAAAAAAGATCTGATTTTATTTAGTGCTATGCATGCATATTCTTTTAAAAATTAAAACTAATACAAAGAAGAAAAGGGCAAATAATTATTTTTATACATAATTTTTGAAAAAAATAAAATTGACTTATTCAGTTGTAAATTTGAAAATTGTTAATTGAAACCTAATGTAGTGTTTGGTAATAGATAATAAATAAAAATAAAACAGATGCAGTAAAAGATAGATGCATAGAAAGTGAAGTAGGTAAGAAATTGAGTAAGGAAGGGAAATGTGATAGTGGCGGTGGGGCCAGAGAGCGGCGAAGCACTGAATACACCAAACATATCAGACACGCCAATAAAGTTTGTTGGTCGGTTGGTGCTTTCTTTGACATTCATTATCGCTCTTTATTATTAAAATCCATTTTTAACTAATTCCTTTAAGTTTCATCAACACACAAACTCACTTCTTTGACCCTTTGCCCCTATAAGTACCATTTGTCTTTATTATTGATTATAACTCCAATATTATCTACAACACTTTTTTTTATGAGTGGTCTTAGTAACAAACAATTCAAGAAGAAAAAAAAATAAGAAATATGAGTAACTTTCAAGTATGGATTGTGTTTCTCTTGGCTTTCTCACTCTCCAATTCATGTGCTCTTGTCCACTCCTACCCCACTCCAACATCTCCCTCCCACTCCAACCCAGGTTGCTACCACCACACACCTCCAAACCATAGGCATCGTAAAACTCCACCACCACCGCTGCGGTTGTCGCCACCGCCACCCGCCGCGTTTTATTTCCTTTCTCCGCCGCCTCCTAGCCCTCCTTATTTTCAGCCAAGTCACAGGCCTGTGGGGCAGGACCCAAAACACGTTGCTCCACCAAGGATTCGGCTACTTTGATTTGGCATCACATTACCACTGTGTGCTTCGTCGAGCCCAGGTGGACGAAAATGCTTCTTGCTGTAATAGTATCTTCCACTCTCGTCTCCTTTCTCTTCTTCTGTTCTTGAAGAACATACTACTACTGTCTTGTAACCTTTGTGTTGTTAATGCTATTTTCAAAAAAGAATCCCAAAATGTTTGCCATTTTATATTTTCAGTCTCCATATTCGATATTTTGGTTTTAATTCTTTTGTTTTCGTTTTTTTTTCCTTGTTAACGTTGGATTAGAATTCCAATATCATACAATGAAATGAGAATAATAATTAAATAATATCTGGTAGATTCGTGATCGTATGAGTGAAGGACGAAGACATGATTTGGATCGGGTTCTTCTTTAGGGTGTATCGCTTATAATGAAATTATGTGAGTAGAGAGACAAAAAGATGAGAGACTCGAAAATAACTTTAGGGATTGAGTTTCGCCCGTGTGATGTTAGAACATGAGAGTGTCTGGTAATCTCTATTTATAAAACACCCAAAGAGAAACCCTAATTATTTATGATAAGAATAATTACGTCCATCAAAATAATTACCAATAATATAATAAAATAATTATGGTAATTAATCAATTAATAATATAAATAATCGTAAAGTGCCACATAATATTCGTTGAGTTAATTCTAACGGTAATGATACTTATCACACTACATATTACCAAAATTATATAAACTCAACATAAATGACATTATAAGTAATGACTATTTTTCCATACTAGAATGAAAAACATCTTATTTATGATAACATGGACTAAAAAGTCACAACATTTGTTTTAACTTTAAAAAGCACATGTTTTAGTAGCTTTAATGAAGGAGTTAAATATTAAAAATATTGACCCTTAGTTGACTTTTTTGGACCCGATTACTTGTTTCTCTTACTGGGAGAGTAATAAATTTGACTGATGATGTGTCTTAAAGTTACAAACCATTGTTTTCGTATATTTTAACCCTATTTAACAAGCTTTTTAGGAGGATCAAATAATTAATTAAAATATTCAAATTTTAAAAGATATTTATATGTCATATTAAAATAAACACAGCTTACCCACTACTCATTTCCATGAAAATAGAGAATAAGGAAATAAAGATGGAAATATTAGGGAAGGTGAATATAACTCTTCCAAGACTATAAAATAAAATAAAATATTTTATTCTAAAAATAATAAAAGATAAAAATGTTTCACTTTTTTTAATTAGACCTATTATTTTAATTTTGAGGAAAATGTTGCAAGATTCATTTTGTTTTATCCCTACTATATTTTTTTTCCTCACTATTATAGAAAATCTTATTAACAACGATTAAAAAAATTATATAAAAACGGTTTTTAATCTATTATTTTAACTTTTATAAATTAATTATTTATAATGACTATAGAATCGTCGTTATAAAATCATATTAAGTGTTAAAACTGTCATCATTCTCTAAAATAAATTAAAATATTTATAGAATAGATTTTTAATGAAAATTCTAGTGGTTTTAGAGTTTAAAGTATAGTAAAGTTTGATCGTTGAATTCCATCTATAAAGGAAATAATAATAATGATTGAGATTTTATTTATTTCTTAATCAAAGCTATCATGAGACGAAGTTGTATAATACTGGTACATTACATTTTTTTTTATCAGCAGCAACTGGTACATTATATCTATAAATTAAAAATATGGAAAAAATAATAATGAATGGTAAAAGCAACGAAATAAAAAAATTAACTTAAATATTTATTTCTCTAAAACTATATCGAAAAATATTTTAAATTGCTCAAAAGTATTTATTTATCAATATAGTATTGTTAGGGATAGTGATGAGTGACAGCAACTTTTAGATATGAATACTTGCAACATTAATTGGAAAATTACAAATCTTGGTCAGGGAGCGAGTTAATAAACACGAAGGGTATTTAATACAAAACACTTGTAATATAGTATTTAATACAAAACATTAAGTCTGATGCATACACGTAGTTATACGAAACAAAAAATTAGGGATGAAACTATATCATTTGAGTCATGGTACATAAACACAACAGTTAAAAATATAACTTAACACTGTATTATTAAAGTCTTAAAAAATTACACAAACTTCATAAAGTCTTACAAAATTATCACATTTATCTATACCTTTTTCTAACTGATTTAAAAAACTATATTAACTCCTTAATTTTTTTAAAGTACATATCCTTATAAAATATTATTGCATAAGATCATAAAACAAACGAAATATTTATGCAAAATTCATATAAAGTGTTAAGAATAATTAGTACAATTTATTGTAGAAGTTTGAAATTAAAAGAGAAGCCTGAACTAAAATCAACTCATACTCTTCTTTTTCTAAATTTTCATGTCCATAAAAGGCGAAATGCATAAACTTAATTTAAGATAAGTTTGTTTGATATAACTAATTAATAGACAATAAGCTAATTTTTAGTTGTTGGTAATTGATAAGCTAATTTTTAGTTGTTGGTAATTGATAAGCTAATTTCTATCAGTAGTTGATAAGCAATAATAACTGAACTTCTAATTGATAAACTAACTATTAACCGATAACTTATAAAGTTATCGGATGATAAAGTTGATTTCTTGAATTAAAATTGTTTTATAAAATATGACAAAATAATTAATAAAAGAAAAATGACATGAAAGATATAACTAAATAAGTTTTATTATATAAACAAAATACATAAGTTTTATTATATAAACAAAGTACATAAGTTTTATTATACAAAGGGAATTTGTGTTTTTAGATAAAAATATATTATTATTTTATTAAAAAAATTCTTTTTAAAAATAATTAATTTTTATTAAAATTTTAGTACTTCTATTTATTTTTTAAAAATTTAATTTTTCTAATTTGGATTGGTCATTTTTTTAGATTATTTAATATAATAAATATTAATAATTTTTTATTTATTTATTTATAATTTTTGTATTCAATAATTTAAATTGCAGTTACATTGAATTTATTCTTTTCAATTTTAACTTTATGTATTTTCATATAGCATCATCAATGGAATTAGTTACTTTATTTTCTAATATTATTTTTAAAAAAAATTTAAACTGCATAAAAAAATTAAAGATTACTCCAATAAATATTGAAAATAGTATAATAATTATTTGTTTCTTATGAAATTAAAATAAGTAATAATAGATTTAAAAAGTATTAATAATAAAGAAATACATTGAAATATATTAAAATATAAGGAATAAAAAAACTATTACAAAGTAGAAGCTAATTAGAGTAACTTTTAATGTCAGAGCACCAAGATCGGTACTATGATATTATATAAGAAAATGTATGTAAGAAAATGGTAAGAAGAAATAAGAAATTTTTATTCTCTTATCCTCACCTCCATTTCAAGGTATTTTGTCCACTATTGACATTGACTTACCCACTCCTGTCCAACATTCACTCGATCAACCTTCTTCTCCTACTCATCACAATACACCTGAACCTCCATCAAACCAAACTTCTTCTCCTACTCGTCAGAATGCACTTGAACCTCCATCAAACCAACCTTCTTCTTCTACTCGTCATAATGCACCTGAACTTCCAACAGACCAACCTTCTTCTCCCACGCCAAGAAGTCTAGCCCCAATAACAAACCTTCTCCAACCGACCTTCCTTTTTGATGATTCAGTCGCACATCAACCCCACCTTCCTGGCTAAGACTACGTAACAACATCCCAAGCCAATCATTCGACCACTGCCCAAGACCGGTCGAATGGAGCGAGGTATCATATGCATCATTTTCTTTCTAATTCACGATATGAATCATAGTGCATATCTTGCTAACATCACAACCACCAAAGAACCTCACACTTATGTTCAAGCTATCCTTGATCCAAATTGGCAAAAAGCAATGGACGAAGAGTTTTTTGCCTTGCAGCTAAATCAAACGTGGACCTTGACAACGTTATCCGTTGGGCAGAAACCCATTGGATGCAAATGGATCTATAAAATAAAGTACAACTCAGATGGCAACGTCGACATGTATAAGGCGCGCCTTGTCGCAAAGGGTACACTGAGATTGAAGATGTCGACTATTCTGAAACTTTTTCACCAACAACAAAATTAACAACTTTGAGGTGTCTCCTCACCATTGCAGCAGCCAAAAATTGGTTTACTCACCAGCTAGATGTGCAAAATGCCTTTTTACATGGCACATTGCATAAAATTATTTACATGGATTTGCCACCCGGGCATCATCGACAAGGGGAGAACATTGTATGTCGACTCAAAAAATCCCTTTATGGTCTCAAACAAGCATCCCAGACATGGTTTTTTAACATTTTCTCATGTGATTAAATCCATAGGATTTCAACCGTCCAAGACAGAATAACTCATCATTTACTGTTCTTTTGATTTATGTGAATGATATTCTTTTGACAGGAAATGATTTGACAGAAATTCGGCGTGTTAAAAAATATTTTCCTAAGCTGTTATTTATATGTCACAAAGAAAGAAAATATGTACTTGATATTTTGCAGCATACGGGACTCACAAGTTCTCGTCCAGACAAATTTCCAATGGAGCAATACCTAAAACTCACACCAGATGATATAGAGTTATTAAAGGATCGAATCCTAAGTCAATATATACAGGCTCCACATAAACCTCATTGGGATGCTGCAATTCGAGTCCTAAAGTACATCAAACAATCGTCGGGACAAGGATTGTTATTGCCATCCGAGAACAATCTGACATTGACAGCTTATTGCGACTCATACTGGGGAGGTTGTCAGACAACTCAAAATTCAGTATTTGGGTATTTTTCTTGGTTCTTCTATTATCTCATGGAAGAAAAAAAAACGTATCAAGATCATCAGTGGAAGCAGAATACCGCAGGATGGCCAATACTTGTTTAGATAGTTTGGTTGCGATATCTGTTACAAGATTTAAAGGTGTCATGTAACTTGTCAGCCCAACTTTTTTGTGACAATCAAGCGGCATTACATATAGCAGCAAATCCAGTATTTCAGGCAAAAAAAAAAAAATTGAGATAGACTGCCACATTTCGCGAGAAAAATTACAAGTCGGGATAATCAGTCCTTCATAGGTACCGACATACAGTATTCGCTCGTAGATATTTTTACGAAGGCACTGGTCAAGTAACAGTTTTTGACGCTATGACACAAGGTGGGGTTCATGATCTTCACCTACCAACTTGAGAAGGGAGCATTAAGAAAATAATAATTATCAAATTATAAGCAATTATTGTATGCAATATTGTGCGATATTGTACCCAATTATATGCAATTAATAATGATAAAATCTCATGATTAGTGGATCCTTACCTAATTAGATTGTAATTTGGAGAGAGAAAATCTCTCTACACTAATATATACTAAAATATGGAGTGATGTAAATATACACATAAGATAATAAAAACTTCTTTTTTTCTTCTTACCATCTTCTTACATACAATTTTCTTATAGAATCCAACAGAAAGGATCGGATCAGGGTAAGTTCAATACAACCAAAGTCAATGCATCTCATATGTCACGGTGTGCATGAACTCCCTCCATCAGTTTCTCACCCCTTGATATATTAGTCTATGTGACTTAGATTATCAGTGAATCTCGGATATCTCTATTACCACATAGGCATCAATACTTAATACATAGAAAACATCAATCCATACATTATCCCAAATGTATAAATTCAATTTCACACCATTTCATCATACAATATCATTCCAAACACTATCCACAACATTCAAAAGCTTAATTAACATAAAAAAAACACTTAAATATTAAACCATCAAAATCTAATATTTTTATAAATTTAAATAATATATAAACATATATTAACACACAACATACCTACAAGAGAAATTGAATATTGGGATCACGTCTTTTCCACATCCAGATCTTCAATCCTAGGGTGCTATTAAGATTGGAAAAAAAAAATTAAGAGAAAAGGGAAAAATTTTAAAAAGAGAAAGAGAGAGAAAAAAAGAAGAAGAGGTACTATGGTGTGAGGGTAAGGTTCTCTATGTGTTTTTTTTAACGTTGTCAAAGCAACTAATTAATTTTTATTATTAAAAATTAATTTCTATTTTATAATTTTTTTTTAGTGTTAATTGTATTTTTCTTCATTTATTATTTGTTATTGACAAGATTTTTAAAACAAAACCGAGTTTTATAAGTTGAGGATGTTAAGATTTCACTTTATTATTATCTCGTTACATATTTTTTATTTTCCATCACTATTGAAAAAATATTTTTAACTTTGAAAAAAAAAGTCTTTTAGTTATAGTACCAATAAAACACAATGTGTGAACAATTTTTATTTTTTCTTCTAATCTAGGACATCACTAATAAATATATATATATATATATATATATATATATATATAACATTTAGTAGCATAAAAAATTACTAAAAACTGTTACAAATTTAATTTACCAAAAATAATATATGAAATATTATTGAAATACTCAGTTAAAAACGTAAGCTATAAAAAATAATTTATATATATATAACATGTAGTAGCATGAAAAAAATTATTAAAAGGTAAAAAACGTTACAAATATAAATTACCAAAAAAATATATATGAAATATTACTGAAATGCTCAGTTAAAAAACGTAAGCTATAAAAAGTAATTGTTGTCTTGAATTCACCAACTAGAAGATTCAATATGAACTATTGACATGTTATTCAGCTTAGTGGTATTCAAACAAGGTGTGGTTGATGCGGAAGAGACTTTTTCAATGGCTCAACTCAAATCATGGCAATGGCTAAAGCATAGAGGTCACCGCTGCTGCTATTCCCTGGCTGACTGGATCCTAAA
>Ga0123342_1008256_pt1 | contig 13234 bp, 7 predicted proteins | sample Turbeawhitnodule_FD_89960 | JGI IMG/M metagenome (GOLD analysis project Ga0123342, IMG submission 89960) | Root nodule microbial communities of legume samples collected from Mexico - Turtle bean Mexico white nodule | ecosystem: Host-associated > Plants > Roots > Nodule | place: Mexico: Nepantla...
AAACAATCGGTTGTTTCAACTTAGTTTGAAAAACATTTTGCTTTGATAAAAATTGAGATGCTAATTGCTTTGAGATTTAATCTAAGGGTTGATTACAACAAAGAACTACCCCAGAACAAGGCTAAAACCAGCACAACAGCATCAAGCAAAGCAGAGGCTTCATCATCATTCAAAGGATTTGGATTCTTCAAAACATTGAACACCACTTGGTTCAACAGGCTTCTCCCTTACTGATAACTGGTGTGTGGTCTGGGATCCACCTCTCGTGGCCCAGCTCTGCTGTTCGAGTCCCCGATGTCCGACCTCTCTACACTGCCTAGTGGCACGTCGATACATCCTGGTGACCGATGTCTGACCACTCTTTGGTTCCTTGGCGCACGTGCCTCGCGAGACATTGACCCATGCCGCTCGTGGGACCTCGCTTACGTGACCCCAACGTTACTAGTGGTCAACGACGCCCGAGGACTGGTCGGTACACAAGCCCCCTAGTCTCGAGCTGTAACTTGTTCAGCGAAGAGACTAAGTCCTCGCCCTTGGTGACCTACGTGGCTCTGCATGACATGACGTGAATAGTACGCCGAAGTGACGCCTCTCTGCGCCCGTTTTAACTACGCACACGTGTTTTGATCAACAGTAAGGGCTTAATGTCGCTTGCGCTTCTTAGTATACGTTAAGTATTCGAAAACGCGCGCTTCCAATCACTGTTCCATCTTCTCTGAAACACCCTTGATTGCTTCGTCTTCTTCCTCGAGCACTCTCGCATTTCCCTCTACAGAGTCCTGAACTTTCATCCTACTTTGATCAAAAGGTACGAACTTTACCCATTGATCGCCCTTATTTATCGATTTTGATGCTTGATAACTGCCTAAGACTGTTTAAACTCCTTGCATTCATGCTCTCTTTGTTTTTCTCCGTTCCTCTGTTCTTCTGGGCTTTCGCTGAGTTGCGCCACAGCCCTTTCCTGAACCTTCGTTTCCTTCTTTTTCTTATTTTCTAGCTTTCTTAGACATGGCTCGAACGAAAACGACATCCAACCCTCCACCCCAAGTAGATTACAAAGCCTTGTACCCTTGGGCCTCTGCGGAGCTTCTCGCCAAGACCTCTACCCTCACCTCTAGCGAGGATGTGAGGAAACACAGGGACGGAGAGCCTGACTGTGTAGGGCGTGTCTTCGGGCGTGAGAGCGACACTTATGTTTCCGTTCGACCCTGCGCTAAGGGAGAACCCATGTGCTCTGATGAACAGACTAACAATGGAGAGCCCTATTTTTTCCTGTACCAAACTGTCTTCAAACGGACTAAGCTGCGTCTCCCCCTCACTGGCTTCGAGAGGGCATTGTTGACAGAAATCAACGTGGCCCCCGCCCAGCTGCATCCCAACAGCTGGGCCTTCGTGAGAGCCTTCTCAATTCTGTGTAACCACTTTGGGCATCCTCCCTCTGTGGATGTCTTCCTCCACCTTTTCGAGGCTAAAAGTCCAGGGAATAACCTCTGGGTGAGTTTCAATGGTGTGGCAGGGAGAGTTCTCCTCACGTTGTTCCAACAATCTTATAAGGGCTTCAAAGGGAAGTTCTTCAGAGTGTGTTGCACCGACCACGACCGCACCCTCCTGGATGGCTTCCCACTCTACTGGGTGAGGAAGTTAGGGTTAAAGAAACCCAGGACTCTTGAGGAACTAACTCCTCGTGATCGCGAATTCTGTCAGGTCCTTACTAGCCTGAGAGCGGTGTTCAACACTGTCCAACTGATCAAGCATGAGTATGATGCTGAGGCCCTCAAGGGCTACATTGGTATCGTTTTCACCCTGTCTTGCTTGGTTGTGCCTGTTACCGTACTATTATACTTGTACATGTTGCCTCTTTGTATTCGTATGTTTACCCCCCGTATTCTGGATTCCTAACCTCTTGTATTCTTAAATTTGTACATAGGTATGGTGCTGAATGAGGAGAAACGCCCTTACTTACCGTCAAGGGGTGTCTGGGGCTGTGGGCACCTCTGCTCCTCACGCCCTTGTCTCTGCCACTGCTACGCCATCCCCTACTCCTTCCACTCCTATTGTCGCGGTCCCTCTTGCCGTCGCCCAAGCATCACTCGCTCCACCTCCCTGTGAGAGAAGGGTAGTGGATATCGAATATGATGAAGACTCCGCTGAGGGGCCGGTCTTTAAGAGGCTTAGGCCTATGACGGCGACGATCTCCCACTCCTCCACTGTTGGTCGCCCGACATCGCTCCGGGACCAAACGCCAAACGCTTCCTCGCCCCCTAGCCTCCTCGCGCTTGAAGATGGCGGTGAGAACACCCCTGCAGCCCCATTCGCCCCCGAACTGCCCGCTGGCCTGCAACATGCCCTCAAAGGCTTCCACCTAGGGGTGACGGAGGACTTGAATGAGACCGCGGCGAGGAAAAGGCTGGGTCTCAACTTTAGCACTCTCCTTGCTCAATCCAACGCCGTCATAACTAGGACTGAGGCGAGGGTGGCACTGGCAGAGGCCAAAGCTAAGGAGGAAACGACCCTGCTGGCTTGTGCGTTCACTACCCGCGAGACTGCCTAAAGCAGGAGTTGACTAGCCTCCGCCAAGCTGAAAAGGACCTCTCCAAACGACTTCATGACAAGAGCCAAGAGGTCGTCGAGCTGGAGGCAAAAATCCTGCCCCTGCGAACTCGGCCATCGAGTTGGAAGAGGCGGCTGAGGCATCTAAAGCGAAGATGGCGAGGCTTGAAGATAGGTCCACCAATCAAGAAGTGCAACTGGGTCGTGTAAAGGCCGAGCTCCTTCAATAAGCCGAGAGGTTCAAAAAAGCTGAGGTTGAGCTAATCGAGGATGTTGTTGATGCTTATGTCGCGGGGTTCGAGGACGCCCTTGCTTAGGTTGCCTGCAGCACCCCGAGATGGACGCCTCACCCTTCGCAGCGTCAAACCGTGTTGTAGACGGGCAGATTGTTCCAAGGACTCCTCCCTTTTAGCTTGTACTTGGTTACCAAACGAACAATTTCTATTATTCGCTCGTAACCTACTTGCTCGGATGCTTAGCTACTTTAACTTCCTTGATCTTGATTTGACTAAAAACTGCTCTTTTATCTTAGTCAATTGTTAACTTGTGGTGCCTGACACCGCGATGCTTCTACTAGCGCCTTTGGTACCCTGCCCTTATTGTACAAAGCTAAAATGGGGGTTTAACTGTGAACTAGATCGTTCAACCTTGGTGTTCTCACTCGAGGGGGGAGGCGTTCTCTACAAACCTACCCTTCCACTCACGAGACCTCTAACGCAAGGAAAACAAGTTCTTAACTGACTTCAGCTTCACTCAAGGGTGAGGAGGATTTATCTGGCGAACTATTTTGTTCAACCTTGGCGTTCTCACTCAAGGGGGGAGGTGTTCTCTACGAACCTACTCTTCCACTCACGAGACCTCTAACGCAAGGAAAACAAGTTCTTAACTGACCTCAGCTTCACTCAAGGGCGAGGAGGATTTATCTGGCGAACTATTTCGTTCAACCTTGGCGTTCTCACTCGAGGGGAGAGGCGTTCTCTACGAACCTACCCTTCCACTCACGAGACCTCTAACGCAAGGAAAATAAGTTCTTAACTGCATTGTACAAAACTCGAGAAAATATTTCACTGGAAATTTACTGGGTGACCTCATTAAAAAACCCTTATAAGGGAAAAAGAGCGTCCCCTAATACAATGTACAGTGTTATTGCTTAACTGAAATAAAACTTGAATTTGACCACATTCCATGTGTGAGGAATCGCGCCTCCTTCCAATGTCTCAAGTCTGCATGCTTTGTCCCCAAGGACCTTTGTCACTCTGAAAGAACAAGTCCACATGGGGGAAAACTAACGTGGGACCATCAAGGCCGCCTTCTCCAGTACCTGATATCTTTCCTCAGGCCCATGCCATACTTTACTCACAAAGTATATGAGTTTCTAAAACTGGTCCTGTTCTTGAACAAGGACTGAACTGCTCTCTTGGTCGGTCACCGCTAAATACAAGCTAAGTGGTGTGCTTGGCTGCAGTTTGCACAGGACTGAAGGGTCAGCTAAGTACTCATTCAACCTGATGAACGCCTCTTTACACTCTTGGTAAGGGAGGCCAGTGTCTCTTTCGACTAACGCAAATTCGGACAGGACAACCATGCTTCCCGTCAGCGCGCACCTTTCTGGGTTCGCTTCCATACCTCGCTCGGTGAGCAAGAAACCCAGAAACTTCCCTGCTTCTATTTCGAACACACGTTTCTCGGGGTCTAGCTTCAGCCTGCACTTAGCTATTGTCGTAAATAACTCTTATAAGCCGGTTAGGTGTCGTTCCTTTGCCCCCTGGTAGATAGGTCGAACCTTGGCACTCCGATCCTGCACCGTTTGGTCGAGGGTGCTGCCAAGCTTGGAGACCTTTCCTCCAATCTCTCTTTCCCCTGCATCGCCAACCGGCTCAGGTCGGCTCACCCAAGCAATCTTTGCGCGGGCGATCTCTTCTTTGGCCCGGGCGATTATGGTGTGATTGATCTCGGGCTGGGCGACCTCCTTTGAGCGCGTAGTGACCATGAATACCTCTCTCTTCGTTTTGAGGTTGTTCTCATAATACCTCTTGGCCTCCTTCTGGTCTGACTTCATGGTAATCACCTTTCCCGCCAAGTCAGGAAGCTTCATCTTCATGTGCCTCGTCAATGGCACCGCCCCCAGCCTATTCAGCGTAGGTCTACCCAACAGCATGTTATAAGCGGAGGGGGCATTGACGACGAGATACCTGATGTTCTTCGTACGGGACGCGTTACCATATGTGTAGGTGGTTCTCAGCTCTAAGTGCCCACGCACCTCCACCTGGTCTCCCGCGAAACCGTACAGGCAGCCAATATAGGGCCTTAGCATGTCAGGAGACAATTGTAGCTTGTTAAAAGTCGTCCAGAACATTACGTCTGTCGAGCTTCCTTGATCCACTAGTACACGGTGCACCTTCCTTCCCGCGGTTACTACTGAGATTACCACCGGGTCGTTGTCATGGTGAACAATGTCTTGGAGGTCGACCTTGGTGAAGACAAGGTCGACATCAAAAGCATCGTCGGCCCTTTGTGCTTCTACCGACATCACCCGTGTGTATCTCTTCCGTTGAGAAGTGGTGCAAACTCCTCCCGAAAAACCTCCTGTGATGGTGTGAATCTCACCATGCACCTTCCGATTGAACACTTGAAAACACAAAGACAAAGGGCGCCCTAGAGGTCGTTTGCACTCCAACGCTCAAGTCAATCTTAGGGCTAGGAAACACCAAAATTGTTAAGCGTAAAGCTCTGTGTAACTGTGTGTGTTAAGCGGTGCAAATGAATAGCATACCTTACTAAGTTTGTTACTTCCCTTTATATAGCCTAGGGTTTCCACTATTTCCGTTACCCAAAATAGACTTCCTGAGGGGGTGGGCCCCAACGCCACTGTTACCCACTCTTAGGATAACCTAGCGCGTGGGGTTCCCTAACTGGAGTGCAACCTCTGACGGGATGACCACCTGGATGCCTCCTAGTGCACATGATCTCTGGGGTCACCCGTCTTGGGAGCGCCCTAGCTGTTCACGTGCCATGCATGCAACTCACCGCTAGAACGTGACCCTCACAGGTTGTATCCTTTCTAGTGGCTCTATACTTGTGTTACGCCTGAACGCGTCATTCACTCCACACACATGGACTCTTGTGACCTAGGCTTCTCCTTACTGAGAACTGGTGTGTGGTCTGGGATCCACCTCTTGTGGCCCAACTCTGTTGTTCAAGTCCTCGATGTCCGACCTCTCTACACTGCCTAATGGCACGTCGATACATCCTGGTGACCGATGTCGAGACACTGACTCACGCCGCTCGTGGGACACCACTTACGTGGCCCCAACGTTACTAGTGGTCAACGACACCCGAGGTCTGGTCGGTACACTATCTTATTTTAATAAGTTCAAATATAATAGTTATATTACTTTCAATTTTTATATTTATTTACATTCAAAAATATTTATTATTATTTTCTATATTTAATGTGTAATTTATAAAAATAAAAATAATGTTAGATAAGCAACATATAGATATTTGCATGGAAAGAAGTTATTACCATCATTATTAATATTATTATTACTATTATTATTTTTATTCTTATTAAAATTATTGTTATTCTAATTTTTATTATTATAATTATTGTATTTCTATTGTTTTTGTTATTATAATTATTATTATTGTTATTATATTATTATTTTTCTATTATCATTATTATTTATTATTTTGTACTTACACATATGAGTGGAACTTTATTTCCTATCTATAATACTAAGCATTTAAAAATTATTCATGATAATAATAAATTAATATTTTATAATTATTAAAATTTTAATAAACAAAGTGTGGCACTTATTTAGAATAATAATTACTTGTATAATTCCTTCTACATTTACATTTGACACTATTTTAGTATTTAATAAAAGATTAAAAATAGAATACTATGCATATTTATTTTTGAAATAAAGTATCATAATACCTCACGGTATGCTTTGATTTATTATTACAAATTTATCTAAATTAAATATAAAAATTATATGCAGATTGATTTGATTATACTTAAACATAAATAAAATCCAAATGGAACCAAACTAATTTTTTACAATTTCATTTAAATTGGATTTCGTGGCTACTTTCAGTTTTCTAATTCTAATATTTTCTTTCATTAAATGACTTCTTTCACCATGTTGTTGGTGCAAGTGATACTGCACTCGTTCTCCTGTTCTTGGATTTGAACCTTGTAGATGTAAAACTATAGTTGGAAAGTGAACAAGGTTTATGTAGGAGATTAATCATCAAAGAAGTCGATGAATGACCTGTGACCAATAATAAGGTTACTTAAAAAAGATATAAAAAAATAACCTTCTTTTGTATCTTTTAAATCAAATTATAATAAAAGAAATCTTCTACTTAAAAATTAGGAAATTTGTCACATATGTTGAATAAATGTTGAATTTGTTATCATCCTTATTCTAGAATGCTCTGCTTCTACATCTTATAAAGGACAAATATTCAGCACAGGTTTCAAAGGCAAACAACTCCAACTGTTGATTATAAAATAAAACAAGGTCCCTTCAAAATGAGGGAATATCACAACAAAACACAATATGCAGATATGCATAAACAACTCCATATAACAAGGGCTTACCTTATGAACCAAAAGAGGAAGGGCAACTGCATGGTAGATTGGACATTAGTACTGTAACTCAAAGCAAAGATAAGTAAACTGCAAATATCCCAACCCAACCATACTTCTCTCTACCCTTCATGGTTCATAAAAATACATGCAAAACTTACAAAAACATAGTTCAAAATTCAATAGATAAAAGACAGATTGGCAGCTTTTGTACCATTCTGGTGTAATTTCTCACAGTAATTACCAGAATGTGTAGATTTCAAAAAAATTACAAAAATATTACAAAGCACGACTTAATGACTTTAGTTTCAACATAGACAAAACAGAGAAGTGGTGAACGAAGAAAACTACTTCAATTGTGAAAATTCAGGTAAAGAAGTTGTGTTCATTGTATACAACTTTGATTTGGATTAATCATTGAACATGGATTCATTTTTTTTTATTAAAGTGAATTCGTGCAGTGCAAAAATAATACAAGTTAACAAGTTACAAGATACATGGCAACCCAATGAAACTATCAGATTTTATATCAATTAACAATGACATGTGAAATACAGAATCTATTAAGAAAGAAAAATGTATGCCGGGATAAGTAATCTTGTATTGACAAGAGTTGCTCACGTTGAAAATATACAAATTTGTTAAGCAATGATCATTCTTACCAAGTTTCAGTTCCTCCAAGCTTTCTTCAAGATAGGATGCTTCTAATGTTCCATTCAACCTCAAATATGCATCACAATATGCTTTACAACACACTGTTTCCACCTTGACTCTGAACCCTCAAGTGCATCCACCATGTGTAAAAGTTTGTTTCAAGTTAACTACATAGTGAATGTCTGTATAGAACCGAGGTCTATACGCAGGACTCAAATTCTATCAGAAGAAATGAAAAGACAGATAGTTAGTTCTTTGTTTTGATAGAGAAAAACTCAGTAAGAGCATTCCAGTTAGCTACCTAGATAGAACTTGAATGGACCTAAATATCCAGCAATTAGTTAGTAGTTCCAAAATATCTGGTTCCTTCTATAATGTTTCTTGAGATATTTTTGTATCAAAGCACGGTAAGTCCATTTCCTATGTGTCTTAAACTCAAAAAATGCTTCAGAACTCATTTGAAAGTCCCCTTTACCTAAGGCCTCGTACACAAACGGATCTGTTAACAACATTGGAGAATCATCCAAGTTCATTTTGTTTAGAGCAAAGTTCAAGTTCCTTCCAAGCCCTCTGTCCAAGTATGCATCAACTACACACCCAAAAGTCACTAGATCAGGAATGACATTCTCATGTTCCATATGTTCAATGCTAAGGTGGAGATCCCAGAACAAAGCCATCCTTGAGAAGGCTAAAGCACGAATATTAAAGGTCGTAATATCAGGACGAAATCCAGATTCCACCATTTGGAGAAATTCTTTCTGCAAGCTTTTCATCTTGAAATTAACAGCATAAGAAAGTAACATAAGGTTCCATAAAAGATTTCCCAGATCTTTCCTACCTAGACCAACATCTCTTATGAACTCACCCAATTCATAGAATTGTCTCTCCCTTGTATATGCGGAGGCCATGGCCCGAATAACTTCCCTCTCTATCAGAAATCTCGATTTCTTAAGGCGGCCATACGCATTCTCCATGTCTTTCAAAGAACCAAAAATGCTATAATACAAAACAAAAGCATTACCAGTTTTAGAAGAGACATGGACACCTCTTGAAGCCATTTCCTTTGCCATATCTTCCATTAACTCAAGCTGTCCTTCTCTTCCAAAACAACAGATAGCCAACGAGTAAACATTAGGTAATATACTGAAATTCCTCATATCCACGTAGCGTAAGATATTAACCACTTCATCGAATTTTCCATGTTTTGCATAAGCATCAAATAATCTTGAAATAAATTCAACAGAAGGTACAAAAGAACTATATAGGAGCTGCTCCCATGTAGTTTGTGCCAGAGGAAAGAGACCATTCTCTGTGTAATATAGCATCAAAACACACAAAGAAGTCTGTTTTGGCATATAACCATCATCTTTGGTATCAGGAAAAACCCCATCAGATTGAGGAAACATTCTTTTCCTACTATTCTTTTGAAGCAATGAAGAACTATCTACACTGCTGTGCATACCACCAGAAGCTCCTTTTTCATTCCTTCTGTTCAACGCGATTCTTAATTGGTTGACTTGACCCTGTAAAGTACTAACAGCATATAAAAAAACAACTATAAGATTTTATAAATTCAAGAGTAAACAGTTTCTATAAAGACTGTTTTTTTAATATCAGAAGCAGATATGTACAATACATTTGTTGATTTTTACAAAAATTTCCTAAGCAAATACCCATTATAATTTTTAATTGGTTGAGAGTGAGGATACTTAAAAATTAAACTCAAACTCAAAGAGCAGTTGAAATAGATGGATTTGGTCCCCATTAAAATAGCAGACAGGAAAAATTAAGATGAAATGGAAGACAAAAAACATATGAGCTTGTACTAAATATGGGCAACTAAAAGTATGTTTGGATCAAATAACAAAGAATACTTAAACGAAGTGATAAAAAGTGGAAAACCTTGTTGTGTTGTTGAGGAGCTCCACTGGGAGAGTCCTTCAGCAGAATGGGCATACGAGAAGAAGGGAGTGTTAGAGAATTGATTTCCATTGAAAACGAGGATGTTCGTAAAGTTCAAGGAAGAAGAAATCATATGAACAGTGAGTGAGTAAATGGAAGATGTTTTTACGCGGAAACCTTGTCTCTGTTTAGTGTGAGGTTGTGGTAATCCAGGCGAACCAACCAATAAATAGAAAGACGAAGCTGACCCTTATCTGTTCCCTTCTCGTTCACCTTCAACCTTTCAGTTCAGGGATACTTGCAGGAATTTGGATTCTATGGTGAATTTTTCTTTTGCTGGGTTTTGAGTGTTGATGCCGTAATTTGATTTCAAAATATATTCATTTTGATATTTTAAAACATTATAATTATTTATTTTTAATTAAAAATAGAAATTATAATCAAATACTCTCTGGGCATAATAATTCTGTAAAAGAGTAGCTTATACTCAGAAGAAACAATGAAAAAGAAGTTTTTATAAAAACTATGACACAAATATAGGCTAAACCTTTTTGCATTGGATTTCAATTCAAAATCTGTCAAATATTTTATGTTATGTTTTATTATTTTATTACCTCCTAACACTTTACTATATATTTATATTTTCTCATTATTTTTTTGAAGATTTTTTATTAAGTGATTTTCTAAACTTTCACGATATGTTTTTTAAAATATTTTATTTATTATATTACCTTTTTTCAATGTTTGTTTGCAATGAAATTCAGTTTTTTTAAAGTATTACTAAATAAAAAATATTTTTTTTATGATTTTCAATCGATATTTAATTTCTTTTAATAGTATTATATATAAGATATTTAACATTTACAGAAGTTAAAATTATTAAACATGCCATTTTAATATTTTTATTATAATTGAAATAATTTCACATAAATTATTTAATTTTGTTGTTATTTTTAATTTTATTTATTTAAATTTTAAAATTAAATTGAATTTTTTATACACTTTCGAGGATTAAATTGACTATTCTACCCATAATTTTTATTCATATGATAACTACTTTTAAACAAAATAATTTTTTTTAAACATTTTAACAAAATACCTAAAATGTGCTTTAAAGTTGAAAAAAAAATGAAATTCACAAAATAAACTTCAATTACACGGATAACTTCTTCTTTATAATTTTAACTTCAAATTAATTTTTATTATAAAAGATTTTGGTGTTTGAAGACTTTAGTTAACATTGAAATATTTTAACGATGAAGCAACCTTTATAAGTGCTTAAATGAATAATCATCATGTATTTAGGATCTACTAAGTTAGAATTTGCATCCATTCGTAAATTTTCATATTCAAAAAATTTATAGTAAAATATTTTTTAAATATAATGTATTAATTATATTAATTTTTTAAAAAAATTAAATATTTTAAATGTTATATGATATAGAGAAGAATAGATAAGTCTCCCCACTCATTAGGATGGCAATGCGGGTTAGTCCATCCCGCAAAGGCCCGTCCCATGTTTAACTTGCAAAAATGTGAATCGGGTTGGTCTATCCCGCACAAGGAATGCGGACTCATTTCACTGGCTTGCCCTGCATAAGAGGTAGTCCACGGGTCAACCTGCATAAGATTTTTTTTTTAATTATTAATTATAAAAAAACATATTTCTTCTACTGAAAATTTAATCATATTTTAATTCATTCAATTGAGATAAAAATATGAATTCAAGTATGAGGGTTGTTAGAATGCTTGATTAAAAATAATTAAAGTTTTGTTTTGCATCTATTTTCCCTCTATATGTATGTAAATGTATCAAAGTATCTTATCAAAGTTTTGTCATAAAATATTTTAATGAAGATGATTAATTTGTTAAAGAGTATCTTATTCAAATCTCATATTTATATTTTTTTTATTAACAAATTTTAAATATAAGAATTTACTTAAAACTAGATTTACTCTCACTCTTAATATTAACTCTTTTACATGATTAAAATAAAATATTTAATTTTTATTACATTAAATTCTTATTTTAAAAATAAAATAAAATAAAGGTCACACTGCAATAATGAGTGAGTGGAGTATATTTTTTTTTACAGAAAAAGTAAAATAATTTTTTTTATTTATGCGGGTCAGTGGGCAAACCTGTCCCACCCCGCTGTTGGCCCGCGCTAACTACAGATTATGCGGGGTGTGCCTAAACGAGTCAACGAGTTAGATTAATGAGTTCGTCATGTGGTTTTTGGTAGCGGGCTACGGGCCAGCCTGCAAGGCCCACCCCACATTACTATCCCTACCGCCCATATGTAATATTTATCATTCTTGTCTTTTACAAACTAACAATTTTTATTGAATTAATAGAAATTCAAAGTTCAAATTGAAAGAGAATTAATGATGATAAAAATTTACTATAAATAGGGGTATGCGCTTGCATTTTCAAAATTAGAGAGGAAACAATTTGAAGTAAGAAATTGATCTAAGAGTGATAAGGGTGTTAGTAGGCATAATTTTTTTTTTTTTTTCTTTTTCATATTATCTTACTTATTTATGTTATTTTATCAAATAAGATGTGCCTAACCTCACATGTTTAATAGATGTGTCAATTTGATTCATGACTTGTGGGTCAACGCCAACTCACTTATAAAATAATCCTATTTTATTAGCTTATTAAATGAGTGGTTAAAAAATCTCAACCCCCAAAACTTCTATATAAAGTAGGTTGGGATTCGGAGTAAAGGGTATTTGAGTTACTATAAGACTTAAATTAACTCTTAAATACTTTTTAGAAATTCATGAGTCCTTAAAATATTCTAAATTGTAAAGTAATCTTTAAATATTTTAAATTAATTATAAATTGATCCTTAATTATTTTTTATTATTTGTAACTTAATTGGACTAACATCGACCCGACTTGAATTAACATGGGCTAGACCTGACATTATTTGACGTAGGTCCAACCTTGGCTAATCCTATCCCAACTTGACTTAACATAGTCCGATTTGAACATTACCCAACATGGGTCTAACTCAACGCGACTCGAAGTGGACCCAACAAACTTTACCCGATGTGGATTCAACTTAAATTGGGTATACGTGGGCCCGACTAAACCTTGCTTGACGTGGATTTGACTCAACTCAACATGAGGTGGGTTCAAATTTTTTTGGCTTAAGGTGAGCCCAACTCATCCCAACATAAAGTGGGTCCAACTCAATTGGGTCCAACTCAACTTTTCCCGAATTAGACCTAACATGACTCGACCTAACGTGTGCCCAACTCTACTAGGCCTAACGTGGACCCAACTTGATGAGAACCAAAAATACATGAAGATGACCAAGGATGTTGTACTTGAAGGATCATCTCAACAACCAAAGAAAGACTTCATCACAAGGAGGAATGGACAAGGGTCAAAGCACTTGAAGTTCTTCCTATTAGTCTTCTTAAAATAATTAGCAAAATGTTGTAAATAAGTGGGCTCACATAAAGGGTCCAAATAGTAAAGAATAAACAAAAGTAGAGTAGGTTTTATGT
>Ga0123342_1008257_pt1 | contig 13232 bp, 5 predicted proteins | sample Turbeawhitnodule_FD_89960 | JGI IMG/M metagenome (GOLD analysis project Ga0123342, IMG submission 89960) | Root nodule microbial communities of legume samples collected from Mexico - Turtle bean Mexico white nodule | ecosystem: Host-associated > Plants > Roots > Nodule | place: Mexico: Nepantla...
CTTTTATTAAGAGTGATGGTAGTCCTTTGGTTAAATTGATTAAGCTTGTTGTGACAACCTTTTCTATATGGATGATATGGCGTATGAGGAATTATGCTAGATTTCAGGATAAGATTGAGGTTTCTAAGGTTATTTCAGTAATTAAATATTTAATTTGTTTAGTGAGAAATTCGTTTAAAGCTTCGATGAAGAATGATATGTTGGATTTCAACGTGATTAAGTTTTTTGGTATTAAGACTCGTAGTGGGAAAGTTCTTCGTCCTCTTTCTGTTAGGTGGGAATTTCCTTCGTCAGGCTGGGTTAAAATTAACACTGATGGAATATTCTGATCTTGCTACTTGTGGAGGTATTTTTCGTGGGAGTATGGGAGAATTTATGTAAAGTTCAGACTGTTTTGGTTGATGAGTTTTATGGAGTTATACATGCTATGAAAAAAGCTCAAAAGATGAGACTTACTAATGTTTGACTTGAATGTGATTCTGTCTTGGTTTGTGCTGAATTTACTGCTAAGACTAATGTTTTGTGGATTCGTAATCGATAAAATACTTGTCTTAATTATTGTGGGACAATCAGGTTTAGGGTTACTCATATTTTTCGTGAGGGGAATGCATGTGCGGATAAGTTGGCTAATTTAGGATTTATTCATAGAGAATCATTTTATTGGTATAATAGACTTCCATCTAGTCTGTTATTAGAATTATTTATGAATAGGTATAGTCTACTTATGTATCGATCGCTTTTGTTAACATGTAGGTTTTGGTCTAGTATCTCCATTTTTTTTTCTTTTTAATAATACTTGTTTCATGTGATGAGAGATGATTAAAAAAAAGTTTTTTTTTTATTAATATTGCATAACAATTAATTTATTAATAAAGTATAAACACCTATCCTTACACGTGCACCTAAAACAACCCGCTAAAGACATTAATGTTACATCATGGTGAAAAATATTTATAAACAAATTTATCCAAACACCAACCAATGCATGAAGGATAGAATGTTTCATCATCATGAACTGTATTCATTTCTCTCAGAAGTGATTCATCACAGTCTTCAAATCAACGCGTGCCACGTGTTTCAGGAATAAACTAGAAAATCCGCTAACAAATACATGTTCTATTTGTCTGTTTATTATTCCACCATGATCTGGATATTTTCAGGTACAAATATTATTTTTATTCTTTAATATTCACCTTATGTGTAGTTATTATGAAGATTGGATCCACGTCACTAGTAATATATAATAAATTTCTGATGCTGTCAATTTATATAGTTTTGTCAAAAAGATGTTGTAATTATCATACTAGCTATCGTAACCCTCTCATCTAGAGTTTACAAGATGAATAAAAAGTATAGAAGAAAAATATTTTATTTTTCTTTGATTATATTTCTAAAATGCAATGGTTTTTTTAATATAGAAAGTGCTTTTACACGGGTATGTAACAAATGGTGTGTTTTTCATATGTATTTTTATAATTTAAGATTATATAGAGACACTTTTTTATAATGAATTTAGAAACTATCATAACGTAAAAGTCTATGCATGCTCGATTACTTGGTTTCCATAGTTATTTGAAATGCATCTTTTAGTATGTCAATTTAGAAAGTTTAATAGTAATTTACATGTATTTTTTAAAAATTTTAAAAATTTGTTATGTTATCTTTGTCATAGATATTGTATTATAAATTTATAATAATTATAATTTTATTAAATTAATATATTATATAAATTTAAATAAATAACTTTTTAATTTTGTTGTATGTAAATTTTTTATTATGTAGGTGGTTTTTTACTGATAAGAATTACTTAATTTAAAAAAAAAAGATTATTTAAAGGGTAAAATTGTAAGAAATTGGATTTTTTTTTTCAAATTCAAATTTCTAAATTTTTTAAAATTCAAATTTAAAATTTAAAATAAATAATTTAAAAAAAATTATATTTTAATATTATAAAAGATAAAATTGGAAAACGAAATACAAATAATCCTTTATATATTATTATAGATGAGGTTGTTTTTTTATTAGCTTTTAAATGTGGTTATTGATTTTGCAAAAGTTGAGGTAAACTCCACGATTGTAATATCTATTTTTTTAATAATTGAGTGGTATTTTTTTTTTTAATTTCTTTGAATAAAGAATGATGGAATTGCAAAGGTAGTCTGACTCTGAAATTATTAAGTGAGATAATAAATAGGTAATAATGGGAACCTTTTTTTATATTATTCTGAGTGAGGTTTTACTTGTGTCCATCTTAGAGATGAACTTTTATCTTCTTTAATCTTTCATTGGTCATTTTAAGTGTCATTAGTAGTGAACTTAAGATTTTCAACCTTTTTATACTATATTCTTAGTGAACTTTTAGATCTTGAGAATGAATTAATATTATTTTTCATATTTGATTAATCATTTTATAGTATCATTCTATCCATGCTTAAGTGTTAACATCTTCAGATGTTGTCAGGCTATAATACCCATATAGGCTTCAATTACATCAAAACCCATCTTCTTACTTGCATCATTTGAAGGTTTATGAACACCAAAACTCTTTTAAATTGCATTTATATGAATATTGAATTTTAATTAATTTTATTACTTTTTAATAACAATGAAATTGTCTTCATCATGGAATAAAAGATGTTTAATGAAATTAAATACTAAGCGTATTTTAAGCGTATTTTGTACATTCACTATTTAAGAAAACAATATTTGAAAGTCAGTTTTTTTTTATACCAACCATTTAAAACACTAAAGTGGGGCTAAGCGATAAAACTCCCAGATGCTAGATTTAGGGTGTACGTTGAGTCTTAAAAAGAAAATTTCGTTTTGCACCCCTACATTTTTTCCTTCCTGTATCCTTCATATTTTGTAATATCAGAATTATCCTTGATAATTTTAGATGATTCCGGAATAAGTATTCTGTAAGCAAAAAGTAACTTTAGAATATGGGTTTCGTAAGTAAAGTGTGTTTTCAAAATAAAATATTCTGAAGGTAAAAGATCATTTCAAAATATTCTTTCCAAAACACATTTTTTTAATTTTCAGAATGATAAATCCGGAATTCATAAAATGTATTTAAGAAAGTATGTTTTGAAAATATTATGAAAAGAGTAATCTGGAAGTGGTTTTTAAAAGGAGTAAACTGGTATTTTATGATAACAATGGGGTGCAGGAAGTCATTTGAGGGGTGCGGGGAGAAACACCCCTCTTTAAATTTCTTTAAATTGGAGATTTGACCCAAATCAAACTATAATTAGATCCAAATTAACCCAAATAAAACTTTAATTTGGCCCAAATTAACTTAAGATGCTTCTTGATTTGAACAAGGGGTTTGTACTGCTTTGAAGGTAGGTGCAAGTTTCTTTTCTAGACCCTGTTAAAACTTATGTAAAAAATTAAAATAAAATATAAGTTTATAGGTTTTTAATATTTTTAAAAAAAAAATTACATACTTAAATTGAACTTTAATAATATTCCTCAATATTATTTTAGGATATAAATATTTAAGTTTTTTTTTATATTTTTAATAAAAAGTTTAAAATAACATCTTAGACTTACCTGCAAGCTTTAGTTGGTTCCTTCAAAAGCAGTTGAAAATTGGCTTATGCCCGTATATCTTGCACCACCACAAATTAAGCAGTAAATTCTGCCTATTAACCTCACTGGGCCCCACCATTCTTCTCTGTCTCCATTGGAATTTTTATTAAAAAAATATGTATACAACTTTTTTATGAATTTAAAAATAAATATATAAATTAATAAATAAATTTAAAATTAAATAATATAAAAAATATTAAAATAATAGTATTAAGAGTTGTAGAGTGATTATATAAAAAATATAGATTATTAATGTATCATTTAATTAAAACATCCAACAAATTAATAATATATACTCTAGCTAGGAGCGTAATTACTAAGTCATTTTATTGTTGTTTTAGCTTTATTATCTAATATCAAAATAATTCATATTTTAGAATCTTATATTTTAATTAATATTTTCAAATATTTTTTTCAATGCAAACATTAAAGGTATTTTAGTCTAAATATAGTAACAATAATAATATTTTTTATTAATTTTTTTTTTAATTTATGTATATTAACCATAAACATTTAAAAACGTATTAAAGATAAAAGATAATTAGTTGTTATAGTAATTAAATTAAAAATAATTTTAGAGACTAAAAAAATTATTGATTTTTGAATTAGTTTCTATTATTGATAAGTAATTTCTAAATTGGTATCGAGTTAGCTACTAAGATTTTTTGTTGTCAAATTTATAATATAAATAATTGGTAATTAATAAAAACTACTTTAGAAACCAATAATTTTTTTTAATCTCTAAAATACTATCTAATTTAATCAATTTAACAACTAATTATTTTTAATTTTGAAAATTTGTTTTTATTTGATGATTTTCTAGTGAATATTTTATTTTTTAAATTTAATCTAAAACAATTTAAAATAAATACAAAACACATACTTCATAAAGATTTACAAATTGGTAAGAGTAAAAATATATTTTACATTAAAAATATTAAATGTTGAAAAAATATATGGTATTGAAAAATTGTAGCATGTGGGGTTGGTTTGTGAGCCGCCGGCAAAGAGAAGGGAAAGTGATAATGTGTTGCTTCACACAAAAGTAGTCCGTGAACAAATTTTGGCATCACTCTAACTTCCTTATGCCAAATATCACCATCCATAAAACCTAAAATAAATTATATAGAAATCAAATATTGGAATCGCTAAAAAAAGTTTAATTTCTATAAAATTTCTATTATATTATTAACTAATTAAAACTTAACAACCTTATTATATATGTATGTATATAATATTGGATTATAAGATATAAAAAAAACTACATTATGAATGAATTAACTATTTAAAAAAAATATTTCTTTTCCTACAACAGTCTAACCATAATGCTAAGAATAAATTCAGGCAAAATCTTGTTACTATATACAAAATATATACTACTTGTCGTTAAAAAAACACATTATATATACATTGTTGTTATATATTGCAAAACGCATTTGTAACTCACCTACTATGTGGCATTTATTGTTATTTATTTTTGGCACTTCTAGTTAATAACAGTTACTAATTTTATATAAGTGTCATTAGCAGAAACTGCCATTAATCTTTAATTACAATCAATGTTTAATAACAATCAGATAATATTTTATTTAGAGTTTTACAATTATTCAAATTAAATATTTCATATTACAATTGTTAAAAACAAAAGAAAAAAAAATATTCTACTATATAAGTTCACGTGAGAAGATGGACAATTGTAATATAGAACAGTTCAGTGTTGATAGTCAACATATGATTAATTTAATAAAAGATTACTTCTTTTTTTCTTTTTAGGAGTTATAATATAAAACAATTCAATTATAAAAGAAGTTTTTTTTTTTAAGTTTATGCATCAAATTTGTATCACACTGATTACAATTAAAAAAATTCATAATTTATAAATAAATATAATCTTGTTTTATAAATTGATTTTATAAATTTGAGTTAGATTATTAAAGTTTACTTTTAATAAGCAGAACCAAACAAGCACACCACCATTCTCAAATGACAAGTTTTTCTAGCAAAAATAAAAAGAAAATAATGCTTATTAAATTATAGAGTGAGAAATTTCTTCATATCATAGCTATATATATGTGTGTATTTGAGTATTACACATGGTGATTTGGAAACAATGACATAAAGAGAACATTTGTTTCAATAAGGTCGTTCTCCTTCAACGTTGCCTGGTGGAGAATAACTGCAGATGACAAACATCCAACCGTTCTTACACTTAGCTCTTGCGCAGCCAAGATTAACAGAATCGCGCCACACGATCTGAGTATAATGGCCACACTCGTCATGAACACATTTATTGAACTTGTAATCATAGTATGGCTTCTCTGTGAGCCAGAATTTCACAGCATCTGAACCCTTCATTTCGCCGTACCCTTCTGCCAGATTCTCGCCGTAGGGTCCCATAGAGTGTTCAAGGTTGCAGTCAGGGATCCTCTCGTTCGCGTACCTTTGAGCATAGGCTTCCAGGGTGTGGTTCCACGAGATTGGACCAACGCCAACCTCCGCTCGAGCCTGGTTGTGCACCTCAACGTAGTCTTGAGGACTGTTCTGGGCTAGGCTCACTGTGCTTGTAACCAAGAGAAAAATGGGTAGATGCCATGGGGACATCGTCATTTTTTTCCTCTCTCTTTTGTTTTCTTGTTTGTGTTTGGAGAATGAATGTGATTGAAGTGGCTATTTATAGGAGAGTGGAGCACTTGAGGCCATACAAAGGAAATAAATCATCTTTTTTAATCCATTGGGTGAGGAGCCTAGTAAGATAAGATAAGGTTAATTGTAATTTTTTTTATTTATTTGTTTTGTGATTCTATATTGATTAAATTAGATATTAAAACAATTTATAATATATAAGTGAGTGTAAATTTAATCTTATAATAAATTAAATTATGTTTAAATTTCACTTCTTAATACAATACTAGAATCATTTTGAATCTATCTTAGTAAGTGTTAAGGTCATTCGTTATTATACCATCCATAATATATGGTCTCACCTAGTTGATACGCTGACGTTTCTAGTAACAACCATCATTTGTCATCACATGAAATATGTATTATTAAAAAAAAATTAAAAAAAAATACAAAAATACGAAGGGACTAGACCAAAACTCATATGTTAACAAAAACGATACATAGACAGATTATACTTATTCATAAAGAATTCTAAGAACAGACAAGATGGAAGTTTATTATACCAATGAAAAAATTCTCTATGAATAAATCCTAAATTAGCCAACTTATCAGCATATACATTCTCTTCACGAAAAATATGAGTAACCCTAAACCTAATTTTCCCACCGTAATTAAGACAATTATTTCATCGATTACGAAGCATCCAAAGAACATTTTTTCTAGCAGTAAACGCACCACAAACCAAAGCAGAATCACATTCCAGCCAAACATTAGTAAATCTCATCTTTTGAGTTTCCTCCATAATATGTATAACCCCATAAAATTCAGCAACAGAGCAGTCTGAACCGCAAGAAACGCAGAAAAAACTCCAATAAATTTTTTCATACTTCCATAAAAAATACGTCCACAAATAGCAAGACCAAGATATTCTCTAGCAACCCAGTCTCTTAGTTTTTATTCATAATTTTGAATTTTCTTACAATTTTAATCCCTTAGTTTCTAAAATTAAATTAAAAACTAAAATTGGGAATTTTGTGAAATGTAAAGACGAGGGGAGTATCATTAAGTCTAGAGTGGTACGCAAGTCATAAAATAATAGTTCAAGCTTTATGTTAAAATTGCATTTTCATCATATTATAAGTCTCATCTTAAATATGACTTTAAATTGATTTTTTACAAAATTCAACCAAAATTTAATATTAAATTATAATGTAAAAATATTTATGTCATTAATTAATAGATTTTCTTGAATACAAAAATTTGCAGTTAAAATCCTTTCTTTTATTGTTGGTATTCAATGATTTCAAAAAAAATTTAGTTCAACTATTTTAATTTAATACACAGTCAATATATGGTTTGCACACTATTGATTAATTAATAATCACCTAAACATGTGGTTTAAAATTAATTATTTCAGAATCAGATTTATATATTTCAAATTTCAAATTCAATTACCAGTCAACCCAATTAAACCAAGTCAAGTCAAATATTTACTTAAATGATAAAATAAAGTTCCAATACATGATTGCCAATTACAGTATTGAAAAAAGTAACACATTATACAAGAGTTACAAGAAAATCAAATTTTCTCAATATTATTATATACAGTAGAACATTATTATTTAAGAATCAGCGAAAACACATGCATGACAATATTTGCGTATCTGTATTTTTTAAACATTGTTATAAATTTATATTATAATATTTTAATTCATTATAATCTTCATATCTATATTTTTTAAATATATTACTATAAATTTATATGTAATATTATATTCTTACAAACTTATATATATTCGATATTTTTTAAGTATTATAATAAATTTTGTATTTATTATAAAAAAATTACATTAACTCGAATAAAATTAATATAATAATTATATATGATAAATTTATAAATATCATTATAAATTATAACATATATTTTTATACATATTTAACTTGACTTATTATTCTATTGATATATATATATATATATATATATATTATAGTTTGGTGATAATTTTAGCAACTTCTAACACCTAATTTACATCTTGAATAGAATTTGAAAGTAGTTAATTTTGCATTTGGAATGTTGAATGATAAGATGTTGAGTTGTAGAGAGATAAAATTGAGTTGGAGTGTAAGCACAATTATGGATAATTTTTTCATGAACCAATACTCAAATGCTCTAATTTCACCACTTCACACAAAAGACATAAACATCACTCTCAATTTCAGTTTCCATCCATTTTTTCCTCACCCTCTTAGTCTTTTTCCTAGATTAGTAAAAACATTGATTAAAGCATTTAAAAAACTTGTTTTCATTCCATTATTCAAAATTAAGGAATACATTATCACGGTGAGAATTAAACACACATGTGTATGTATTTATTTTTGTTGTAGCTAAAATCGGTTTAATATCCGAAAATACATATTAATTAATTATATATTTTAATAAGATTAAAAATTTAGAAATATAACTTCAATACTTATTACTCACTTTATCACTCATATATTATAAATAAATAATAAAACATTGATTTACAATGTCGTACTTTTGTAATAATAATTTTTTTTTTAAATGGAAGATCAAATGAAGATTGACATTTAGGATATCGTTCAGACTATCATTTAAAATAAATAATATTACTTAATTAAAAAATATAATTTGAAGGAGTCTTCTTAATTTTGTATAAAACATACTATTCATAATTTGTTGAGTTTTAAAAATTAATATCACTTAAATAAAAAACATAATTTATTTTTGAATGAGTTTCGTAATTCTGTATAAAACATATTATCTATAAAAAAAATATAAAATATAGTAAATATTAGTGTATATAAAAATTATTTACGTATTAATAAAGATAAGACTCTCTTACTTTTGTTTGGATCGAGGAGAGAATTAAAACTTCTTAAAACTCTGATATATTTTCAAAATTTTCACCAAAATTCATATTCAAACTTAAGTTTTATCGAATATATCACACTATAATAACTTCACCTTGCTTTGAAGAGATACTCTCATATAACTCTCCTATAACAAATATAAAACATTCATGATAAGAAGGGGTGCTCAAACCTCACCAGTACAACAGTTTTTAATAAATTGAATAGAATGATTTTAGGAAATGAAAAAAAAAATATTTACCTAATTATTTTTAAATATATTGCTAACTTTCAAAATATATTTTTTTATTTGTTCTCTTTTCTTTGTTGTAACATGAATGGGGCATACTCGATGAAATTTATGTATAAAATTCTAAAGATTTTATGAATGTGGCAACCATTTTTAACTGTAAAGGGATGCATGTGACTTTTATCTTTGACTTTTGTATTGATACTATTGAAAGTATGACTGAAACACATCAAAATCGATGACGGTATCACTAAATCTATGCATATAATTGATAAGTTCACATGTTATGAATCTGGCAATGATATGGGGAGATGATCCAACCCAACACTTCATATGCTTCTTCTCCATCAATTCTCACCATAAATTTCGGAACTCTTACATCGTTAATTATGGATAATGTCACATTTAGTGTGAACTTTCTTCTTCTCCTTTTGCTTTTGGACTATACTTTATCTTTGAGGCATATTATATTAACATGTATGAATCTTCATTCTTATACAACAATCATAAGTGTCAAAACATACGAAAACATAAGTAACAACCACCCTCATCTTGTTACCAATAAAATAACTTTTTTAATAAGTAAACAATTAAAAATATAAACCCTTGCAATTAGTATATTTTATAGTTATGTTGAATAACATATAACTCTTTGTTGTGATGATTAACTTAAATATAATTCATGGTCCGAGAAATTAAGATAAAGTTTATCAGTCTATAAGCTAATTTTGTAAGCTAAAATGTTTTATTTACATGGAGTCGTTTCCCCATTTCTGGACTATTTTAACTTTTAAGCCTTCAGAGAAATCAATATTATGTATAAGAAAAAATATTCAAAATTACTATTTTAATCATATAAATTTTTGGTTATCTAAAAACTACAAAGGTGTCATAAACCATCGGTAACTGTGGAGAAGAGTAAAAGTAGATAGACATCAAGAAGTTTTGGTGAAAAGAGAAACAAATATGGTTATCCCGTCATATACTATAGAAGAATGAAATAATACAGCTTCTGCTAATAAAGTAAAATTATCTGTAATGGCCATAAATGAGTCAATCAGTGAGTTTCCTAAAGGTACATACTTTACCGAAGCAGCAAAGAGAATTTGTGAACACAAAATATGTGGAACACTATGAAGACAAAAATAGTTTACAATGGGTTGGCAATAAAATACATAATAATTGAATCTAAAATATGTGGTCACCATGGGACTATAATTCAACAGAATAATTTATGGAACTTTACCCTTCGGGTGCTCAAGATGGCCATCTCATCGGCATGGCTTGTGAGCATTACTTAAGTGGAGAACAAAAACAAGAGAGTGAAGTTTCAAGGGTAAGATTTGAGGTGAAAAACTTGGCATGCTGGCTTGTATGCCTTCTTCACTGAAGCCTGTTCAAACTTCTTTCCAGCAGTTTCATTTTCATCTAAACCAGTCTGAACAAAAAATCTTATCCACCAAGACGAGCTGCGCAATTTGGCCTTCATAAAAAGAACCAGAAGGGGAGAAGCTGAATTAATGACAATGCTTTGTTCTTTGCCAATACTTTTTAAAACTCTATCACTGACCAATAATTTGTTTTCCATGTTTTGGCCACACTGATTATTAAAAGCTTGTGACTGTTTTATGCCGGTTGAGTTGTTTTCTTTGTGTTGTTGAGGGATGCTTGATTTTGTAAGGACTTTAAGTGGTACGAATTCATGTTTTATTAATTTGACAGCTTGGTTGGGATTGTTTGTTTGGTTGGTAGATGTAGGCATTCTGTTGGGGTGTGGTTTGGTAGGGTAAGTGGTATGCCTTCACTATACTATGTATTAGGGTTGGTCCATCACTGAAGTGGAACATATTTATTTATTTTTTCTTACTGATAAAAAAAAACAAAACACTGATTATTATTTATGAACCTCAAAATGATTTGGTCATTATTCACTAACAAATATAAAGAAAGCGATTCATGAAGTAACTTAATACTTCCCAAGGTGCATATTCATTTTTTAAAAAACAATGTGAGCGTAATGTCAATTGTCAAGTAAATTCATATTTATATTCCTCCAACAAGACTTCCCAATGCATTATAGTCATTTATCACTCTCTTTCTACTATCCAAGCTTCCTTTACTTCAATCTAGGACTACAATTTTCTATGTCCTATCTGTACTTTCTTTTGAGTCCTAATAAAAATATTTCTGTAACCTTTCCATCCAGTTATTTATACTAACTAACCAGCACCAATATAGATTTCTCCTATGTAGTGCCCCAAAAAAATGCAGAATGGGCAATTTTGCAATCAAGTTGATGGTGAAGATAAGTCATTAGCCTAGATTCCTATGTTGTCAAAAAAGCATCAAGTTCAATAAAATACAGTCACTTACTGGACGACCAAATTTGGCCACTTCTTCACCTCTAGTTCTCTGCTGACCTGGATAACCTATGCATGAAAATGAGATTCAGGAGAAAAAAAATCAGAAGTGAATCGATACTCAATTTTCTATCACAGCCAACATGAGTTGTTGTCTTGTGAATGATAAAAGTAAAAGAGCATGATTTGAAGACAATAAAAAACTGGTAAGATCATCAGTTTATCATGACTAGAATAGCCTAGGTCTTGGCAAATATGACCCTAATCAGCGAAATAAATATGCCAAAACAAATGCCTTAGACAAATCCAGATCTATATTAAGTTTCAATGTACCTGCAAAAATAACAACACCATCAGCCGATACCCTCGCCAACTCAGGCAGGGTTTTATTCAGGTATTTTGGAGATAAGTAATCCAATGCATCTGACACAAGGACCAGAGAAAATGACTTTGGTCGATAAGGTAGAGGAAACTTTATATCAGCCACTCGCACAATGCCCTTGTGTACAAGACTTTTACACTTAGCACCAACATCATCTAACTCATACGGTTCTATTCCCCAAGCCTCGGTATCCTCTTCTTCGAACAAACTAGATACCACAGAACAAGAGTCAGGGCCAACATGCAAAACCTTATGCATGCTGTCTCCATATGCTTTCTTCAAAATGGGCAATGCCTGTAGGACTTCCGATGAGCATGATGTACCACCTGCATATGAACACTTGAGCTGTTTAAATTCAAAAGAATTGCTTAAGATTTGAAATCTACAATTCTATATATTAAATGTCAATGAATGTGCTCATACTTATAGAACAAAAAGATGTTGATAATGTCTACCATTCCCATTATGATACCAGTATCGTATAGTTCCCAGTAAAAGTGTAAAAACCAGCCACAAGATATAATACAGTATCATCAACTAGTCAATTCTTTATTTTCTCATATCTTTAGGATAATAAACGGAAAAAACAAAATTTCTTGCCACTTGCTCTTTATTGATTTTTGTGTGGGAAAACGCCAAAATGGTTTGGCACCAATGAGTCATAAGCATTTCATATAAGAAAGTCAAGACACCACTTCCAACCCAAAACCTTAAGGCAATGGGTATGTGGGTCTTGTTTCTTATATACTACTCTTCAGCTTCATTCCTACTCAATAATGTGGGACAAATTCACACTTGAAATCTAACAGTTTTTTTTTCTCAATGCTGACAAGACTCACGTTTATACATTATCCACTTTTCTCTCTATAATGATAGACACCACCTCACTCCAGCCAGCCAAACCACGAGACACATTTCTGTGCTTGGCTTTACTGGGAACAACCACTGCAAAAATTGCAAGGCCTTTAGTTCCAGTATTGATCTGATCAAAATCATTCTTGGTAAAGCCCAAATAGTCGCAATTTCTCATGTTTGAGCATACACAGATATTATAAACACGGTCAATAAAACTATTTTAGTTGATGAGATTTGTAAACAGAAAATAGAAACAATTATCAATTTCACAATACAGATTTTAGAACATGAAAATGGA
>Ga0123342_1008258_pt1 | contig 13232 bp, 3 predicted proteins | sample Turbeawhitnodule_FD_89960 | JGI IMG/M metagenome (GOLD analysis project Ga0123342, IMG submission 89960) | Root nodule microbial communities of legume samples collected from Mexico - Turtle bean Mexico white nodule | ecosystem: Host-associated > Plants > Roots > Nodule | place: Mexico: Nepantla...
CATTAATAATAATAAAAACAAATACTAATCTATGTTTATATATTCAACTTTTATGTTGTTGTAGAGTTTAATTTTTTATTTTCTTAATTCTTAAAAAAATAATTTAACTAAACATTTTTAATTTATTACTTTTTTATTTATATTTTGTAAAAACTCATTTCTTTATTCATTAATTATATTTCTAACTATTTTAAACATTAAAAATACTTATTTTTTAATGTATTCAAAATTAAAATTATCAAAAAATATTTAATTTATTATTTATTTATTTATTTTTGAAATGGTGCTAGATAGGGAAATAAAAAATAAAAGGGTGCTAGATAGGGAAATAAAAACAAAAAGGTGCTAGATAGGGAAATAAAAACAAAAGGGTGCTACATAGGAAAATAAAATTGTAAATGGTGCTAGATAGGGAATTGAGCCCCTTTCCAAGCCCATAAAAAAATAAAACTCTTCTAATTTTAAAAAACAAATATATCTTTTTTATGATTTTGATAAAAGTACTGGTTTAAATATTTTTCTTCCTTCTCTAACATTTTTTGTTTTTTAATAAATTCACAGCCATCTTTCTTATCTTATTTAAAAATAGAATATTAATCAAAATTTAAATAAAAATTATGAAAATTAAAATTAAAAAATATATTTTATAAATAAAGAATAAAATGATTTAATTATAAAAAAATTATTTATAACTTTAATTATTCATAAATAATGTTTACACATTACAAGGACAATGAATGTGGTTGGAAAAATCCATATTTGATTCCTATCATATTTAAATATTTGTTGGATGATTCCTATCATAAACGAAAACTTATTGGATTATAGACCCTCATAATATTACAAAGTAAAATAAGTTTCTAACCGAGTGGGTTAAGGAAAAATATGTTACTAAAAAAATAAATCATACTCTAATTAAAAGTAGACATTTATGCTACCAATAAAGTAACAATTGTATGCCTTTGTTTGTATTTATATTTAAATTTTGTATTAAAAACAAAAAGAAGTTACTATATTTAATAGTATATTATTTATTTATTTTTATATTAAAATAGTTTTTAAAATATAACTTTTTATTTTATAACACAATGTATTAGTCAATGACAATTTTTGTGATGCTTTTAATATATAATATATAATAATTAAATAATTTATTTTGTTATAAAAATATTTCTACACTTTAAAAAATAATTTTTAATTTTCATAATGTTTATTTAAATTTTAGATAATAATATTTTAAAAAAATAATAATTTATTAAAATATGAGTAGGAGATTGTTGTTTATAAATAACTTCGAGAAAGTAAAATTTTATAAATTTTTATCTGATAACTAGAGAGGAGTGTGAGTGTTATTTAACGTCTAGGGAAAATTAAAACAACCTTATAAAAACAATAAGCTTTTATAAAAGTAGAATTTTAAGAGTTTTTTTATTTACATTTGTACTTGATCTTATAATTATTATTATTATTTTTTTCTCATTTCTATTTCTAAATCAGATTTTAATGTTTTTTAAATAGAAATTATTAATAGTTAAAACAACCTCCCTTTACCATTTAAATTGATTGTTGGAAATTTTTTATCATCTATAATAATCTTATGACTTTTTTGACCATCAGAAAAGAATGCTTGCTACTAATGAAGGATACACTTTTCGTTAAGCAGAAATGAAGGTGGCTTTTGCGTTTGGACCAAGAGATGTGGTGAGAAACAATAGCGTGAATTTGTGGGAGCGTATACTAATGAGAAAGCAACAGAAAGGGAGGAAAAACAGGTCAACAACAAGGGAAGTTCATTATTTCCCTTCCTTTTTCGCGTGCATGACAGTGAGCTTTTGCACTGTGTAAAGTCAGAGATTCCATGCAGTAAACATTCATTTGTCACGCTTCATTTGCTTTCTTCTTCTCATAACTCTTTGAACTTTTCCCTGTGTGAGTTGTTGGTCTTACTTGGTGTGAGAGGTAGCTGTGTAATTTCTTCGGTGTTGTGGTGGGTGGTGAAGTGGTAGTTTCAGTTAAGGTGGGTACTGGGAATTTGTTGTTTTTTTAAACCTAAACCTAATATTTTGATACTTTAAACACAATCACAACAATCAATTTTCAATATATCTGTTGGTGCATAATCGATTATGGGTTGCTTTTTAAAGTGTATCATATTTGATTTGTTGTAAATAGTAGCATCCTTAATTGATTCTTTTCCTACATAATAAGAACCTTAATCAATTTTGGAATTGGTATTGGTGGAACTTAATCGATTGTTTGGTATTGATGGTCTTGACTTTTGAAAATCTGGTATATGGGTTCATTATAGCCAAAAGATGTAATGATGTTTCTTTGTGAGAGCTGCAAGATGAGGGAGGTATGGTGTGTTTTTCGTGAAGCAATCATATGAAGGTGCAGGATAAGCAGACGATACAGTTCATCCTATGGAACTCTGCAGATAGCACCTACTGCAGTTCATCCTATGGAATTCTGCACATCTTTCAATATATTTTTGCTGTTAGCTTTTATGTAAATCAGGGATGGGGAAACTACAAGCAATAAACTAAAGTTTGTTTTTAGCAGGAAGCATTGTCTTACTTTGCTGCTTAATTATACATTACTTTGCTGCATAATTATACAGTAAATTAGGCATTCATAAATTTTGGTCATGTTAAATTATATTCAAGATTATTATGTTTCTCGTTTTGTTAATAAGATGGTTAGAATTTTGTATAAGAGTGAGAACACCCTAAAAATATCTCTTTAATTAATTAATTATTTTCTTTTAAAAAAAAAAATTCTTTCTGAATGATAACAACCATAATCGAATTTTTTTTTTTTTATATAATAACAATTTTAATCGATTTTCTTTCCCTGTATGGTAACAACCGTAATTGATTTTCTTTCGTAACAAGCTTAATCGATTTTGTCTAAATTCTTTTATAGCCTAAATGAATTTTAATAGATGCTCTTCATTTCCAGTAAGTTACGTTAATATTGTTAAAAATGCTTTTGTCTTTGATCTTGGTTGCAGTACGTTTATTTTCCAGGTTTTTACATTTTTTTATTATTTAATTGAATACAAATTGAAATAAACAATGATACATTAAAAATAAAATTTCATCTTTTATGTTGTTAATTCATATATCATAATACTTTTCAAATTACAAAAAAATATTTTACAAAAATATTTAAATATTCAATTAATTTAAAATATCCACTTTTTAATAATAATATTCATAATTATTATTAATATTATTTTATATATATATATAATATATAGTTAATGTATTATATATAATTAATATATATATAACATGATATAACACAAATGAAATAAGATTAAATAATATTAAAATTATTTAAAATTAATTATTACATAAATTTATCTAATACAAATTTACACAAAATATTTCATATTTCGTATTTTATTATTTAATTATTTTTTAAAATAAAAGTAAATTTATAATCTTACATTTCATATATTAAAAAAGATTTTAAAATTCTCTACACTTACAAATTCCAATTAATTTTTCTCACGCATTCATTCTTAACATATTCCAATCAAACATTAAAAACCATAAACATTAAATTTCTTATATTCTTTCTTGATTGGATTGTGTAATTCAAAACTTAAACACACCATTCAGTTTAAAGTTCTTGATTGGATTCTACAATTCAAAACTTAAATGTCTACAAATTAAACAATCTAGAACAATAATTTAAAAATCAATTTTAATTTCCAGATTATATAATTCAAAAATTAATATTATTTTTTTATAAAAAGTATTTCCTAATTGTAGAATCAGATAATCCATAAATGTCTTTTCAGCTCCAATCCAGAAATACCTTGAATCTTGCAGTTTGTTCCATGAGTCCACAACACAACATGTGGACAAAGAGGATGCAGGAAAAAACCATGGGAGTGCAAAACAAAATAACCGATTTCCACAAACAACAAACTATTTATTAACTTAAAACTTTGAACCAAAACCTATTTGACTATTTTCTTGTTGGAGGTGGGTTTGGGTGGAATAGCAGTATGAGAAAGGAAAAAAAGTGGCAAACTGATTTGTATTGCACATCCATTATATATATATATATTCTACAATTCTATATACCACAGTTTGACAGATAGCATAAAACTGATATATGTAGTCACACACTACACAAAAGTTAAGCCAACATGTACATGCAACCTCTCCCTCATCATTCAATAGCTTCCATTTGCATTCTTGCCACTTTTCCTAGATTTACCAGCCTACAGGGTGATGATGGCACTGTTAGTCAGATACAAAAGATAGCATAAATATGTGGTATTAACCATTAACCAAGTTTTACACATGGAATACCTTGCTAAGCAGATTCTCAAATGCTTCAGTTCCATGCTCTTCGATGTACTTCTCCGCCGCAGTTAGCATGTCCTCTGGCTTACCCGAAGAATCCTTTTTGCTTGGAACATACCAGATGTTAACGTTCTCAGTACTACTGACAAAGAAAGGTCTAACATAGTGCTCATAAACATAGGCTGCACCACTGAAGTAGGGAATCACCAACCAGCTGGTAAGGATCAGCTTTGCATATGACCAAATGGGAATCCTGTAGTAGATTCACACAATTAAACCACAGCTAGTTAGTATTTTCCCCAGCCTAATTCTTTCTCTATGTATAACCATGACATTGTAAATACATCATGAATGCAGATCTTACTAAATATAGTCAACTACACTAAGTACTTCTGAGGTTTTCTGAAATTATGCATACACTTCCTGCTTTTTCTACTCTATTAATTGTTGAAAAACCATTACACTGACAGTTTCGGTACATTACACTAACCCTAATAGTTTGAAAAACATTATCATGTGTATGTACACTCTTATTGATGAAGTTCATATGGATTTAATAAATATGTTAGTTTCATTCTCCATTTGGTGGGTTTCTTTCCCAAATGAGTTAGAAGCACACAATTATCAATCAATTGGAGAATGTGTAGAGAAACAAAAAGTGTTAAGAGAATGTGCTGTGCACTTCTCTACAAAGGTTTATATAATGCAGATAATGTACAGTACAGAGGAATTAAAGATCAGCCTACCTATTACAAAGTATATTCTCATTGTTGTTATATTGCCTATTAGTATAACTGCAATCCCTTTGCTTAAATGTTTATTATCATACAGAAATGCATTTTTTACAAGACTATTGCAATGGACAAGATAAGGCATAGATTTGTGCAGCTAAAGTAATCAGAACTCTCAAAGCAAAACCAAACACAAAATGGAATTCCATTTGTGTCTTGATCTCCATTTTCCATGTCAGACAGAACACAAATTGTAAATATTTAGATAAGATTGGAGACTACAGTTAACACTGTTACTTACACCACAAAAGGTAATAGTGTAGTATGAATTACATTGATGGTAAACTAAGCTACGATGACAACTAGTAACTAGTGACAAACACATCTCTTTCTTAAATAGTTATTATCATAACTTAGCTCCAAAATCAATAACATCCAAAATAGGTTACAGCCCTTGTGATAATAATCACCAGGAGTCAAAATCTGAGATTTCTCATCAAATTTATTGAGTACCCATATCAGGTTAAGTAAACAAGAAAACCCCCAAAATAACGATTCAAAGGCAAAGGCAAAATTACCATTCAAGAGCTTTGGCAAAAGTGAGTTCAAAGAGGGTGATCAAGGAATACAGAACCCAATAAGTGAGCCATTGCTGGTCATCAACAGGAGACTTGCTCTCAATTGCCCTAACCGAGGCATATCTGAGACATTATTCACCGAAATCAGAGACAACGAGCGACCAAAATCAGAACAAATAGAATATCAGAAAAAAGGGTTACCGGTGTTAGTTCCTAAAACATAAGAACATTCAAAGAATACACAGACCATGGATCAATAATTGCTTTCAGTTCCTATATTTTTTAAAATACTCAAACTTTATATAGTGATCAAATGTTTATTTTAGAGACTAAAATTTGAATATTTAAAAAAATACAAGGATGAAAATAAAACCACTTGCTTTAAAAAAAAATAACAAAACCAAACTACAGAAAATATCCTAAGCTTTTAACATGTTTTGTGTGTACTTACAGAGGATACGCAAGACTAAGCACAGGCCTGCAAGAGAAACCCAATAGGCAAAGGTAACACCATCAGTTATGAGAAAAACAAAAACACACCGAACTTGAAAAATATTGTTAATTTGGTCATTGGGGTATGATTATGAAGCCCTGTGGCACATGATCAAAGTTCATTTTAGAAATAATTTCCAAGTAGTGTGTTTTACAGAGGGTAGGTGAGAGCAAGAAAAGTAGGAAAAAGAAGAACTTACCCAGCAAGAACATCAAAATTTTTCAGAACCACCTTCAGGAAACTTCCAGCTCCCATGTTGGATCCCTCTCTCTTCAAAGGACTGTGTCTGTATGAAACTAAACTGGTTTGTTTGGAGCTTTCACTTACGATTTGACACAAGGAGAGAGAACAAAGCAACAGGTAGAAAATTTGATGTGTTTCAGGTGAATCCCATCTCACCGTTGGATTATAAATCACTGGTTTTGATTCTTTTTAGAGAAAAATGTTATAACTTTTAACTTTTGAACATCTCTATGTATAAAATAACTTTATTTTATATAACTTTCAAGAAGAAAATCTTGAAAATCTGTAATGTTTTTTTATGAAATATAAATAAGAAAATTAGTAAAATTTTCTTTAAGAATATTTAAAGTTTGGTTCATATATTCCGAAAGTTTGGTACGCGATGGTCGTCATGCCCTTGACGTGAGAGGCATCAAGTTGGTAGACAGGACCAGTTTCAAAAGTAATAGACATTATATAATAAATAGAAAGAGGAGATTACAACTGAAACTTCCATATAGTCTTTTTCAATCCTATGTTTTTTGTAACATTTATAGAATATTCTTTTTTTATACAAATAAATGATATAATAATTTTAAAACAAATGAAAAAGAGTTAGTATAACACTCCATTATCTATATTATATAACACTCTAAAATATTAAATATTATTAATTTAGAGATAAAAAAATAAATAATCACTATATATTGATTAAGTATTTATAAACTAAATAATTTTTTATATTTAAAATAATTTATTTTCTATTATTAATAAAAAATTATAAAATAATTTTTAAATTTATATTTAATATTAGTTATTAATATTTTAATTATTAATTTAAAATTAAAATTAGTTATTAATATTTTTTAATAATTAATTTAGAATAGTTAATAGTTAAAACAGTAAATTTAAAAATATTTTATAAATTTTTTATTGATAATAAAAATTATTTTAAATATAAATAATTTTTTAGTTTATAAAATAATATTTAATTTAGTTAATATTTTTTATTTTTAAATTAGTTGATATTTAACTTAGTCAAAACATATTAATTTGGACTGTTCAAGTGAGATTTACTTAGATAAATGAAGAGAGATATATTTCTTGCATCTAAATAATAAACATTTGAAAAAACGAAATGAACATAAACATGTCTAAGAAAAACTTATAACACGAAGTATACTAAACAAAACTCTTACGTCTTTTCAATTAGATTAAACTATAAACTTGTGTTTGTTCGACTAAATAAGATGTATGTAACAAAATTCAATATTTATTAAATTATATTTTATGTTAAACACTTAATTAAAATTATTGAAAAATAAGTTGAATTTTTTTAACAAAAAACAATAAAAAAATATATAAAAAGAAGAAAAATTACATAATAGTAGAAAAGAAAGATATAAAGAAAATAAAGAATACTAATAAAGTGTTTGAAATAGTAAAATATCTATAAATTATATTTCATAAGAAATATATAATCCAAATGTCTAAAATAATAAGTTAGGAAATACTTTTTCTTAATTTATATTTTGAAATAAAAAATTTACTGTAAACAATGGTTTAAGATAACATTTTTTTTTTGGGTCTGACACCTGAATTAAAAAGTTCATGTAAATATGTTTTTAATAGACTTAATTATATTTTCAATTTTTCAAAATTGAAGTTTAGTTTTTTTTTTCTGAAAAGAAAATCATTTTAATCTTTCAAATTCCAAAAAGAAAACAGTTTTAGTCCTTCTATCCATTAAAAAAGCGATTAAACCTTTTTAATATAATAAATCCAAATACACTTATTAATGACACGTAAAGCAACTAACATGCGAGTAGTTAGTGGTCTTGAATGTAAATTGGCATGTAAGAATATTAAATATTAACCGAAAAGTTATGAACAACTAACAATACTTTAGGTCTCAATCAAGATTAAATACAAAATAAAGTCAAAATACACTTGTAATTGTGCTAAGGTGACCATGTGGAGGTTCTCGAGTGTTCTATTTCGTTTTTGGATTTCTTGTTAATCAGTTTCTGTTATTAAATTATATAAACATTACAAATTCGTTTATACATGAACTACTTCATACATATAAACAAATTATGTATAAATTAATTTTATTTTTTTCTTTCATTGTTTTTAATTAAATGATATCATTTGATTCTAGTGTCTAAGTCGTGAAAGTGACGTAGATACTCCATCTATTTCTCAAGATCAATAAGGACAAACTACTTCTACTAAAATTCAAAATAGCAAAAATTGAGAATTCCTTTGCGTAATTGATCAATTCCTATATGATAAAAAAATGTGAAATTTATAAACAACAATTTTTATGATCTTCCAAAAAAATTCACATGCTTGAATATCTTACAACACAAAAATAATAAACGAAAGAATTTTATTTCATACATTTTAGATTAATACAAGTAGCTCTTAAACGAAACTATATTAGTAATTAAGACTCGTATAATAATGATTCTAAAATATTTAAGATTAAGAATTTCAAGATTCTATTATAACTAACTATTATGAAAGTAATTTATATGATAATCCGACTTTTTCCAACTATTACCCAAACACTTCTATGGATGTAAAAAATTATTACTATTTCAAATCAATAAAATTGTACATCAAATCTCATGATGAAACATTAAATAAAAGATCTTAACACTTTGAAAACATATACATATATAAGGTAACGAAAACTAATTATAATTTTAAGTCTATGAGATGATAAAAAAAATGAGTGAAGAAGTAAACATAAGAGAAATTAAAGTACAAGTACCTAAAGCATTTAGTCACTAAAAAGTGATAAGTAAATTTTCCAAAGATTGGATATTTAAAGACATAATAGAGAACAAAAATAGGAGAGGATGACAATATTATTATCTCAAGAATAATCTAATCATACTAGAGAACAACATTTCCAAGGCAAATACTTTTTTCATCCTCCCATTTTTTAACCTGCAATTTCACAATTAGGTGAAATGAATTAATTGTCCCGTTTGCACTTCTTTACTGCACTCACCGTCACTACTGTTATCATTTTCTTGCTTATGCACCATTTTCATACACATCACTAATTCAACTTGAACTTCGATTTATTACTATGCATCACTAATTCAATTTGCATTCATTCATTTAAATTCGATTTATTACTACATATCATAAAAACTTGATTTATGTATGAATATCTCTAATTTTTTAGAAAAAAAAATGTGTGACCCTATCCCATTCAAGAAGATTCACTATTCACTATTTTACATTTCATTAGTACGTACATTTTAATTTGCATTATTTATACTTCACAAAATTTTGGCAACATTTTATATTAGTCTTCAGGTAACAAGAAATGAAAGTTGTGATGTTAAGTCAATCACGATAAAATAAGCATTCAAAGATCAATACAAAATACAATGAACTGAAATTTAACAAAATATACATAATGTGATTATTTATATGTACTAATGAACTATGAAAAAATATTTATTTTTCCTAAATTGTCTATTATCAATAATTCAAAATTGGGGGTACTATTCAATATTTATATTGAATCTCAAAAAAAAAAAAAAGGTTCACTTGATGCAACATATAACACAATACACATTGTCAAGGATCGAATACCCTAGACCAAATAGCAAGGCATTCAGCATATAACAATCAAAATATCAAATCACAAGAAAAGAGTATCAAAAAAATTATACTTATATTTGAACTAAATTCCAATCCTATAAATACAAAATTTCTACTAAAGTTCATTTAATTATAATTTTAATCTCATTTAAAACATCAATTTTAATTTTACTTTATTATTAATTTCATATTTCATCATACTTTGTTGGATGATTTTTTTTTTTCAAAATACTAATTTAAATGTTAGTATTGAACGTATACCGTTAGGGGCCAAACTATCCCAGGACACCTCGATATTCGGTACCAACCGACCACCATATGAAAAATACATTAAGATAAAAGGATATTAACACAAATTAAATCACACGGAAAACTAGGTAATACACTTTTAATAATGGTATGTATGTTAATCTCAACCAAAAGAAAGGGTATGAAGGCCATATAAATAGGCATAACAACCAAAACAAATATACGTTATTATTATTGCATTTATTGCATCAACATACCGAACACTTACTTGAACGTCGGAAAACCTTTTGTACGTGCACTCTCGACCAAGTGTCGAAGTCCAAACACTAGGATAAGAGTTTGAAGAAGAAAGAAGAGCACAATCGAAGGATTAACTTTTCAACCGATATAAAATACTCTCTTAGCCCCTTAAATAAGAACCCCATTATACAAGAACAAAATTGAGAAGTTATTAAAATATATACACAAAACTAACTTCTAGTACAGGTCCAACGAGTTTAGGATAGTTGTAGCGACTTGGTCTAGCAAGATTTAGGAAGTGACGCAAATTGAAGAGCAACTAACCCGACGAGTTTGGGGAGTGGCTGTAGTGGTGCGATTCAACGATGTTCAACGGCTATACTAGTGATGCAGTTCGACAAGTTTGGGGAGCACAACTGGCTTCCAACGCTTTATTCGCAATGGTGGCCAAACATAATATCACGGACTCTGTTTAGTTTGTTCACAGAAGGAGATCGACAATGGAAGAAACCACAACAAGACAACACAAAAGAGAAAGCGACTTAACACTGGAGGAGACCACAACAACACGAACAACGATGTAGAATAGTGAAGATGAGAGACATCAACTAAACAAATGCGATGGAGAATAACAAAAGAGAAAGAAGGCACAAACAATAGCTTAGCTAAACAAATGATAATGGAACGTAATTAAAAATGAGACTTTTAAGAAATAAAACATATTACATCGGTCGGAACCATATAATCGATCGGAACCATATAATCGATATAATAACTGTAAGGAAAATAATTTTTTTTAAAAACATGCACACTATATCGGTGAGGATTATTAATTATTAACCAATGTTAAATATAGATATTACATTGGTTAAAATGTAAATCGATGGAATAGGTACTTTGTTTATTACATACTACCACCACACCCTATTTTACGCTGATTCTGAAACAAAGGTTGTAATATTTTACCATTAAAATTATATTTCGTATTAGTGCTTAAAACTAGTTTTTGTTAATAACAAAAAAAAATACTATCTTTATATATATATATATAAAATATGAAAGCCAAATTTTGAATATACTATAAAAAATTTTATCCAACTTGATTTTATTTTTTTATTAAAGATTTATTTTAAGCCCTTCTAAAATTAGAGACATAGACCAATTAAAAATATCACAAAAACTTATATACCCTAGTCAACCTAATAGTGTTACATTTTAACTATATTACATAATTAAAATAACCAAACCTATAAAATTATAACTATTATCACAATGCCTTTATAGTTAGATCTAACATGCACATAAGATAACAAGAATAAAATTGACCAACTATGAAGTTTGAGAGAAATAACTATCAAGACAAATAATAAATTAAATTATTAGTAAAATAATATTGTGAAGATTTATTCAATAAAATCTTGGAATCTTGTTTACAGGTTCATAGATTGTCTACTAATTCCATAACATCAGGTGATACAAGACTGTCTGTCTTGATCAACACTTGTCTTCTTCTTTGAGTGTGTGTTTTTAGAACACTAGAAGATATCAATTTGTCTACCTACAAGAATTGTAACTTTTGTATTTTGTTATCAGGGTACGCACTGATAACAAACAGTTTTTAAAAATAATTTGAAAATCTTGAAAGTAAAAGAAAAATAATGTAAAGAATTATCATATTATTCCATCATCACAAACAGTTATCAATCACAATTTCTATCACCCTAATTCCAAATTTCTCCAGGGAGAAAGAATATACAAAAGCTGCTGAGCAACATTTCCATGAAAATGATCATATCAGAGGATCCATTTCCAGAAGTCTACACATTAGCATATTGTTAATTTGAAGTTGGTTGCTCTGCAAGTAACTGTAGAGGCCATGAATCCATTGGGGTGGGATACCTGGCATGTGGTTTACTGATAGTGGATGTGGCTTTTGAGGTGTTCTCTGCAATATTATGAGCTGATAAAGCACCTTTCCCATGATGATTACTTAAGGGGACAACCAAAACTGCATGTCCTTGCTGCACTGTTGATTCTGTGGTGGACAATTGGAGGCTCTCCCCTGGAAACTTTCTCATCTTTTCTGGTTGTGCAAATTCCATCTCAGAAGCTACATTCATCAGGTTAGGTCCACGTTGGGCTACTCTTGCTTTTATCTCACCTTCAAGTTTCTCAATTTGAGTTTTCAGAACACAATTCTCCTCCACCATCTCATTTTTCTCCATACTCACCTGCCCAATTAAGATAATACCATGAGTTCCTCACTGTAATTAATACCAGATTATAAATCAAATTCAGAAAGAAAAAATGAGTGGAATCATAAATTGCAAATTTCTTTTGTCAATGAACATGGTCTATTAGTGTCTTAAGGTTTAGTCTGAGACTATGTAAAGAGATAATAAATGAAGTCTGACTATACATTATTTCCATTCAAAAACACATTAACCACTTCAATGTTTAGCAGAAAAGAACCTTTTACAAAATTTCAACTGCTGTGACTAAAACTGCAAACTTTATCCTAAAAACATCTGAAATCTTTAAAACTCATCTTTTCTAAACATGTTTTGATTGGTAATTAAAAGAAAACATGTTTTGCCTGGTAACTAAAGGAATACATGTTTATATATATATATATATATATATATATATATATATATATATATATATATATATATATATATATATATACATATATACATAATATATATAAATAAAAAAATGTAAAAATATCGTGAGACGAACTAATATAATGAGACTCTCAACACAC
>Ga0123342_1008259_pt1 | contig 13230 bp, 4 predicted proteins | sample Turbeawhitnodule_FD_89960 | JGI IMG/M metagenome (GOLD analysis project Ga0123342, IMG submission 89960) | Root nodule microbial communities of legume samples collected from Mexico - Turtle bean Mexico white nodule | ecosystem: Host-associated > Plants > Roots > Nodule | place: Mexico: Nepantla...
AAGGAGGCTTTTATTAATGTAGGAAGAGGACATCCACCCTCACATTTGAAGTTCTTCCTTCTAGTCTTCTCAAAATTAAAAGAAGACATAAAATAAAGATGAGGCCCAAGCCCAAAGCCCAAGTCCAAGCCCAAGAAGGCTGTTGGCCAAGGAGAGTGTGTTTCTTGAGGTGTTCAAGGTCATTCTCTTGGTTGTGGTGTAAGTGATCAAGTGGTGATTGCTTAGTGGATATCCTCAGGGTTTCTGAAAAGACTGGATGTAGCTCTAGTTGGAGTGAACCAGTATAAACATCTGTGTACAATCTTTCTATCCCTAACTCTTTAATTTCAGTTTGTTTGTTGTTTGCTGGTATAAACAATCGATTGTTTCGAAGAAACAACCGATTGTTTTTCCTGATGTCACTGTTTTGCTTGCTGTTTTGGCTAACTAAATTGCTGAATCAATTGGTTTCTGAAATAAGTTCATTCTAGCTTAGAAAAGTTTGCGAAAACCCCTTTAAACAATTCACCCCCCTCTAGCTTAAAGTCATCTTTTCTAACAGTCCTGACAATGAGGAGAAGAGTGATAGATAGATTTGGAATTGCCAAAAATTAGCATGAAAAAACTTCAAACGGTCTTAACTTTTGATAGAGAAGTCGAATGGAGACGCGTAAAAAATAAAAGTTGCTCGAAACGAGATAACGAATCACATGGACAATAAGCGTAGGGGATTGGGGTCCACCAAAATTCCAAAAATCCTCAGTTTACTATTATTTTTTTATTTTTAAGTATTATTTAGGTATATTTCACATATTTTATGGTTTTAGTTCCCATACTTTCACTTATTGGAAAATTATGAAATTTTGCATGATGTTTCCTAGTATAAATTACAAATTTATCAAACCATTATGATTATATTACATTCACAAATTTATTACTCATACATTATATTACATAATGTTATGTGTTCTAACATGAAATTTTATTATTTCAGTTCTCGTTCAGTGGGAGGGGAAGTGCAAAACAAAATCACTTGGATGCACCTTAAGGTATTTAAAGTATATTTGTTCACTCACTTTATTGTGTCTAATTCATTCATTTAATAAAGGTTGACTATGAGTACGGTTACTATGTTATGCAGTGAATGTCGACTATTGTGCGAGCTGGAATTCATAAAGGTTGGGATCAGGTAATATCTCAATACAAAAACACTTTCAAATTTGGGGTTTAAAATCACATAGAACTTTTGTAGAATGTTATATGTACTAATTTATTATATGTAGACTTTCATATTTAAATTATGATATTACATGTATTATTATTCAAGAAATTTGATATTTTATGCAAGATTAGAGTGTATATATATAATAATAAAATATTTTTAAAAAATAAATACATTTATAACGACTGACTAGATGGAATTATCTTTAAAAGTCTATTTTTAGGGTTATAACGACGGTTCCAGCCTAGAACCATCGTTATAAATGAATTTTTTTATTTTCACATTCTTTGACAAAATGACGACGTTTTTTTCACGTGTCGTTAATGTGGTTTTGTAACGACGGTTCTAGAACCAACGTTATAAATAATTGATTTATAATGACACCCAAAATAACGACGGTTCCCGAACCGTCTTTATATGACCTTTTTAACTGACGTTAATGTGTTGTTTTGTACTAGTGTTTTCAAATCAAAAAGATAAAACTATAGAACCAATGGGGGAGTGGAGGGAGTCTTGCTAAGAATGAAATCTATCTTGGAGGAGAGGCAGACTAGTATCTAAAAGTGACCACGAGCAACAGCTTATTCACATCTTAGAAATTCATTTCCCTATACTAAGCTTAAAGGATGCATGGGGTTGGAAAGCCGATGATGATAGGGTCTACTCTGTGAGGTCTGCATATGACCTCTTGCAAGGTAATTTATCATTGCAGTTTAGTACTATGTTTAAACTGCTATGGAGCCTAAAAGCTCTTCCATGTGCATTGTATTTTGGGTGGAGAGTGATGTTGGAGAAAATCCCAACAAAAGAAGCTCTAGTTTGTGTGCTTTGTGAGGAGCAAGACGAAATAATATCTCACCTCCTACTAACTTGTACAGTAGCAAAAAAAAATTGGAAAAAATGTGATGGATGATGGGTGGGATTTAGTTGAATGCACCATAATAAGATAAAATATAGCTTTCTACACTACCACTTAACCAATTTGAGTAATAAATAAAACACTATATGGAAAGGAATTTGGGTGGTAATAGTTTGGGGAATCGGGAAAAAAAAAGGAACATGATCATATTTAGGCAATTTAAAGTAGACGTAGAGAAAATTTGGTGTTTGGCTCAATACAATGCTTGGTCCTAGCTGAAGCATAAGCACTTTGGGGTAACTTTCTCAAATTCTGACTAGTGCTTATGCCCAGTCCAATGCCTGAAGGGATTGTAACCTTGACCATTAAGTATGTAGTGTAATGCAGGGGCCCAAAAAAAGTACATATTGATGACTTTTTTATGATAATTGTACTACGTCAAAAGTAATAATTTGTCCATAAGGACGAATATCGGACCCATAAGGATGAATATCAAACTCACAAGGAACAGTTGAATAATCATGTATAAGATTCACTAAATAGAAAACAAAATAATAAAGTTTGTTGAGAGTTTGTTATAATGATTGCAAGAATTGTAAAGAAAGTAAGTCAAAGAGTTTGTTAGTTCAATTGGGGATATTGGGATTTATCTTCATTTTTCTTACTATTTTGTATTTTGAATAGCATGGTAATATTTTATCCTTTGATTTATGTTGATGCCCATATAAAAGTAATTTATATTGATTCCTCGCATATAAAATTATTAAGAGAGTCTCCTAAATATCGATTCCTCACATATTTATAAAAATTCCTTAGCATTACGATTATATGTTGATAGCAATTAACATTATAAATCTATTCCTAGCATTCAAATATGTTAAGCATTATCATTTGGGTCAAAAACTTAGAAGTACTTTCTAATCAAATCTAAGGATCTTGATCATGGTAAACTAGCATTACAAATAAAAAGACAATACCAATCATCAAGAAAGAACAAAATATTATATTTAAATATCACCTCAATACATAAGAGTTTGAACATATTAATCTCAATCCCAAAGGGTAGAATTAGCCACTCATGTTAGCCATTACAAGCATGGAAAACAAGAAAAAGAAGAGTCGGGATGTTTCTCCTTGACGACTGTCTCCTCTAGGGTTTCTATTCTCCAAATTTAATATCTAGGGGCTCACGCCTCATATTTAACCTACCTGGACTTGGGCTAAGTGACTTATTGTCTGGGCGTGATTGAGCTCGCCTAAGTGAGTTGGATGAAAACATACCCAAAGTCATTGGAGTGATCTCGCTTGGGTGAGATTGGGCGAGATCCTTTGGGAGCTTCTAGCTTGGGCGAGTGCTGGAGCATTCCAACTTTTCTTTTTAGCTTTATCTATTCTCTTTTTTGCCCTTTCATCTCCATTCTTCCTTAGAATCCTGAAATTAACACAAATTTGAAAATAAATCGTTCTTATTCAAATTATAATAAAAAAATATGTAAAAAAAATTAAATTCATAAATTAAGGATTATATTATAGTTATTTTATCTTAATATCCATAAGTGATTGTATTTTAATATGAAATTATACCAAAATATGACACTTATCGCATATGCAAGAAGTTTGTTCACTAACGCATGTTCTTTGGCTTGATGTCTTACTCCCTATTCAATGAGTTAAAGATAATAAAATAATATCAATTAATTTTTTTTTAATTTTGTTTCACTTAACATGTTTACTTGCTATATTTTCTTACCTTAAAAAATCATTTAAATTTATGTTATTGGAATTAAATAAATAAGTTGTATTTAAATTTATGTTTTGAATTTGTTTTTTTAATTTTTCTAAATCGGGGTTAATTGTTAGGTGATAAACTGGTAACTTTTTCTACATTCGATATTTATTTTAAAATTAAAAAATATAGTTTGAATTAGTATACTTCCGGTATAAATGATTCATGTCAATGTCTAGTCGAGCCGATCCAGGTCCATGTCGAGCTGAGTCTTTCGGGTTCGATATTGAGTAGCGGGCTCATATCGAACCAAGTGGGCCCAGGCTCATGTCGAGCCGAGTAGTCTAAGGCTCATGTTGAGCCGAGTAGGTCCGGGCCAAAGTCAAGTCGAGCAAGGTCAGGACAATGTCGAGTTGTCCGGGCCTCAGCCGATGTCAAGTTGCCCGGGCCGATGTCAAGTTGCCCGAACCGATGTCGAGCCGAGTGGGCCCGTACCGATGTTGAGCCAAGCGGACCCGGGTCGATGTCGAGCCAAGCGAGCCTAGGACGATGTCGAGACGAGCAGGCCCGGGTCGATGTCGAGTCGTTTGGGCCCGAGCCGATATTGAGTCGTGCGGGCCTGAGCCGATGTCGAGCTTAGCGGGTCTGAGTCGATGTTGAGTCGTCCGGGCCCAAGTCGATATCTAGTCGTCCGGCCTGGGTCGATGTCTAGTCGTCCGGGCCGATGTTGAGCCGTCTGGATTTGGGCCGATGTAGAGTCGAGTGGATCCGCATCCAGGTTGAGTCGACTTAGGACTAGTTCAAGCCAAGTTAGTCTGTGTCCATATCAAAATGGATTTAATGTAATTGACAAAGTGAATTTAATCTAATTAACAAAGTGGATTTAATTTAGATTTAATCCACTTTAAATAGATTTTAAAAAATCCAAATATATTTGATCTAGTTAAAGTGGATATGGATTTTAAATCCAATCCATTTATTTAAATTTAGATTGGATGTAGATTGGATTTTTCACCACCCTATAAATGAATATTCTTTCCCTTTTTATGAATTTTCTCTCTTATTTGAGCTTAATCAAAATTACTGTGAGTCTCAGCAACAACAAAATAAAGCATCTTCTGTTACAGTTAAAAGAATCAAACAGTTATACCAAAAACAGTGGTAACTTTTCATTCTTTCCATTGCTGTTATCTCCATTTTCAACCTAATAGCATCAGTTGAGAAGCAAAGAAAGTAAAGAAAGAAAAAGGAAGAAAAAAAATTAATTACGTATTTAGTTTTTTATCTTTTTATTTTTATGTTCTGTTTTCAGTATTAAAAAAATCATTTTAATTTTAATCTCTTACGTTAAACGCATTCTAACTCCATTACGTAAAACTGTCATAAAGTTTATGTTGCCAATTAAAATCACCACACAGTTATTGCTAAAGTTACCATACAACACCGGGAAGAACATTTCTGTTACAATTTTAGCAATTGAAGTTTAATTATACATTAAGACAAAACCAAAAATAAATCAAAGTGGTTGCATATAACAATTATGAAAATTCAGAAAGAAAAATTAGCTTTTTTTTCACTGTTTGCAAGGAATGTTAATATTTACATTGAAATCACTTCTTTCATTTCGATATTGGAAAGCAAAAATAAGTTATTTTTTAATAAAAAAGTTAAAACTTTCTCATTTTTTCATTAAAAGTATTTATATCATATATATATAGTAAATTTTTTTATCCAACAGTGAAATCAAAATTTTACATCATCATATGTTAATTTTTGTATTTAACTAATAAGAATTGTAATCCTAATTCCTATTTTAATATCTTTTTGAAAAATATATATTTCGTAATTTTGATTTATATAAATAAGATATCAGATAAAAAATTGTAATTCAATGGTGAATTTTTGAAATAAAAAAATTTATCAAATAAAAAAATAGTGAACATTGTTACAATTAGTAAAAATTAAACAAACGTAATTTGATTTATCCTCAAGCTACTAAATAATATAATATTTAATAAAACTTACATGAAAATAACGAGAGAACAAATAATCTTAAATTAGTTAGTATATATATACACACACACACACACACATATATATATATATATATATATATATATATATATATATATATATATATATATAATTTGTGTTAAAGACATTTTCAATGAATGAATTTGAATAAATAGTATCCAATGAAATGTTATTCAACAATGTAACATTTAATAAGAAAAAGTACAAGGGACCTCTTTTCTCTATATATAATAAATATTATTATCCGCATAACTAAATGAAAGAATTTTTTTAAACCAAACATAAGAATTACAAAATATCTCATTCTTTAAACATTTTCATACTGAATAAAACTTTTTCTGTAAATTTTAAAAGTTCCACGATATTTTTTGGAAATTTCATTTGAAAATATTATAAGTAGTGTGTTACTTTATTATTATTTGTAACAAAAGGGATTTTCTTAACCTTTTTTTCATTCTAAACTATATCAAAATATCATATTTCCCCCACTATTTCTTTCTTTATTTTTTTCACACTTTCTTTAACCAAGATAAATTCATAAATATAAATAAATATAAATTTTAATTTACAAATTAATTTTATAAGGTTAAATTTGGTTCAAAGTTTTTTTTTAGATTTTATATAGATTTTAAATAATATAAGAAAGATTTTTGTAAATTATTATTTTATATTTTTATTACTAGTATTTTCTTAATGTCATCCTTCTTCAGTTTTGTTCGTGAATTGAGTGCATATTGCTATGTCTAAAAATTAGAAGCACTGAAGTATAGGATCATCAAATCACCTCTACTCGTCTCTGCATATGTGTATAGAATTTTTTTAATTACTTAATTATCAAAATATATCTTCATAAACACTATTGAAAATGAAGATTAATAGCAAGTTAAGGACGCAATTTGTTTGGAATCTAATTTTTCAGATTTGTTTAGGTTACTTATATGCATGCACTCGAACTTATAGTCATGTTTTAATTCAGAATTTTTTTTGTCAAACTATAGAATAATATAAATATTATTTTGGTGTTAAAAATAGCCACATGAAATTCAATGTGAAAATTGAGAACATAAAAATAAAACTTAAAATCAATAAAGTAATTCGAAGGGAAAATCAATAATGATAATAATAGTAGTAGTAGTCACCGTGAAAATTGTTGTATTGTTCTTTGTTTTATGTATGGTGAATTTGAGATAAGCTTATCTTCATCATCACTGTTATTAATTATTGTTATCTTTTTCTAAGGCCAATCATTTCAATTAGCAAATTAATGAAAGAATGTTTGGGAAGATGGACAAAATAAGATAAGTATGATTAATTAGTCAGTGTCAGTCCATTAAGTTCCCCGTGCATGACATGTGTCAGTTTGAGAACAGCTCTTGAACTGAACACAGTTAGAGATGATTACATTTGTCCACTGACTAATCATAACTGACTAAACATGCATACAGAAACATTAATAACTACAATTAATCGTAAAATGATAACTAATTAGGAAAGGCTATCGTTATCATCTTATAATTATAATAATTAATAAGTTGAGTATATATTAAGCGAAATCTGGAGATCTGCGAGTGTAGGAGTTCAGACTGAGCTCCAAAGAAGCACGAGAACCATTCTTGAACCCGTCTTCAGAATGATACCACCCGTTTCCATCATAGTTGTAAGAATTAGACTTCAGGTTGCAGTAGCCATGAATGTCCTCACCGTGCATAGGGAATAAAGGGAGAGTTTCAATCTCAGCACCCCCATCCTCCTCCTCTTCTTCCTCTTCTTCTTCTTCTTCTTCCAGGGTTTCTTCATTTGGCCTTATTTTATCAAAGAAGTTGGCGTAGGCTGAGGAATAAGGATCCACACCAACCCATCCCAAGTTGTGGTTTATTCCAACATGGCCACTGCTACCCCCAGCAGATATTGAACAGTCCTGAAAAATGGAAAGGGTTCAAAACAAATGAAGAATTAACCAACACTTGATTGAATGAAATGGTTTAACTCTTTGTACAAAATATTTCTAAATCTAGTCTCTTAATCTCTAAATCTGGTAACTAGTTATGAGCTGGCGAACTATGGTTTGAACTTTGAATGCTATCTGTATTCACTCTCTCGAGTTGGTGGCTTCAAGAGAAATGTAGCTTTTATTTCATGAAATGTTTTCATACATTGCTTTGTCGTTTTAGAAGAGTGAAGGGACCAGTGGGGTTGGTTCTTCCTTTTATGGAAGTTTCAAGGTATGAACAGTGTAAAGGACTGATTGTCGCTCCATTTTGTTGTTAAAGATCATCACTTACTTGTGCACTGCACATGGATTGTGATGGATCATGGATATTACTTTCCATTTAATGCATCACAAAGCTACATGCGCATTGATGAGAGCAACGATAGGAGAGTTAAAAATTACAGAAAGTCTTTGAGGCTCAAATATAAAATCCAAACTTAGGAGTCATTTTAACTTACCCTAAAACTTTTCTCCATGGGCACAGAACCATAGCCATAATTCCCCATCTGCCCGACAGTAATCATCTCAACAGAAGAAGATGATGCAGAAGAGATCCCTGCATATATACACAGAGCCACAGTAAAAGGTGAGACATATATATTTAATTAAGAAACAAGTTTGTTTTTTGTTCTTGTCCCAAAAGGAAGTAAGTTGAGATAAGAAGTTAGAGGTTTGAAGAATATAAGGTTGGTTGGTTTACCTGTAGAAGAAATGTTGGAATACTTGGTATGAATAGGATCTTGATCAGGTTTCCAAGGAGGAGCAGCATTAGTTGGGGCAGGTCTTTGCATGGGCACATTATCAGAAGTGAACCTTTTCTTCTGCCTTTCTCGAGCTTTGTGGTTCTGGAACCAATAAAAGACATTCTTGCCTTCAATCTTACCGTACTGCCTCAGCCTAGCAGAGATCCTCTGAATCTGCTCTGCACTTGGGGATCTAATTCCATTGTTGTAGTAAAGGTCCTTCAATATTCTTATCTGGTCGGTTGTGGGAGTCCACCGTGTACTACTTTGCCTGCTGAGAAAGCCCCCTTTTCCACTGCCACCATCCTCGTTTGGTTGGCTCCCTTGTGGTTGTTGAGGTTCCATGATGGAGTGGAAACAAAGAGAAGCGAACAAAAACAAAAAAGAATGTGGGTTGTTGGATAGAGAGAATGAGAGGGTAGGTGAGGTGAGGGAGAGAAGAGAGTGCATGAATTGGAGGGAATGAAGGTGAGGTGATGAGGGGTTATAAACTTATAATAGGTGTGATAGATGAGGCACAGGCACATAGTACATGGAGTGATAAAGAGAGAAAATCAAATAAAATATCTGGGAGAGAAGGACTGAGGTTGACAGAGTGGTGTTCATAAAAAGGGAAGGGACAAAAGAGAGCTTAGAAAGTGAAGGTACTATCAGGAATTACTTGGACGAAAAGGCATCACCAGGTATATATGAAATAAAGTATTTTTGCACACATACTCACACACACAGTGAGAAAAATGAGGTATGATATGAAATGATATTTTGGATGGAAGGAAAGCAAAAAAGTAGATGTTCTGAATGAATGAATGAATGGCAATGGAATGATGCGGCTTGTGATTTGGGTGTTCAATAGGTTCTTCTTTTCATGGAGACAGATATCACACATGGCCCCTACACACATGTATATACATTTTTTATTTTTTATATATATCTATCTATCTATATCTATATATACACACATCAAAAAAACCCTACTCTAAAACCTACCAAGATATTCTGTACTTAAAAATGTATTTCTGAACTTCTCATCATTCCCAACCAATGCATGAAGAACCATGTAAATCTTATGCTGATACTTTCTTTTTCTTTTTTTGCTTTTCTTTGGCTTATTTTTATATATTTGAATGATAAAATTAGCTTTTTTAATTTATGTATAAATTATTTATTTAGAAATGTAAATGGTCTATGAAGTAGAGGTTTTGAAGTTGTACTTGCTGTGATGATGCGTGTGCTATGAAGACTACACCCTATGTGACAAAGATTTTGAATATACAGCATTGAGAGAAAAGGGATCCTAAAAGCTCTTTTCTAATTCTTTCTTCGCATGCTGCACTTTCAACACAAGAAACAGTCACCAAAAACAGAAAAACAATGTAAACACTTCTTCTCAAACTCTGCTTTGGTTATATGTACCTTTCAACTTATTAATCCTCAACCACACACAAAATTCATTTTCTTCTATCAATATTTTCTTCTCCCTCATTTTAACTTCATTTTCACATTTTCTCTATTTTTTATTTATTTATCACTTAGAATAATTATTATTTTTAATAATAATATCCTTATGTATCGATATTTCAACCTATAAATATTAACTAATCTTTCTTGTGAATTACAATAATTAATGTTTAAAAAAATTTATCTCTCTAAATAACAAATAAAATGACAATATATCACATATTAACGGTTTTCTTTTTCTTGGCATAAAGCGAATACACTTTATCGTACGATAAAGTCATCTCCAGTGATAATACTTAGACGCGTTCTTAAGGTAGTTCTTTTTTTAAAACTTTGTTCCGTTAAACAAAAGGTGAGTTTTATGTTAACTAAAATAATTTTTTTTTTCTAATCAAAACTTATTCTTAATTGCACAGTAAAACAATAGAATTCGTTTTGAGGAAATTAGGTCAACAATTGCGAATACCAAATGATTTGAATTTTTTTATAAAAAAGAATAAAATTACAATTACTCTAAAACGGAAATAGTGTTATGTTAAGATTCTTTTATGTCATTTGTTTCTAACCCAACCCTTTGAAAGTGAGTGAGAGAGAATAACTATCCTCCTCCTCCACTGCAATAAATTCATAAATATAATAAATTATCCACAACAAAATTCATGTGGATCATTTTATTTACTAATGAAATGGGTCATGTCATGCCATGTGGGTGCGTAATATGCTTCTGTTGGGACATTATACTTTTACGCATATAACTCCAAAATTCACAATAATAATAAAAAAAAAGGTATATATGTATGTAAGGAAATGAAAAAGAAGAGTGTTTTTTTGCTTTCGTATATATTTTTTGAAGAACCTAAAATACTATAGAGGAATATAGATTTAGAAAAGAATAAATTTAAATTTGTAGGGTTTGAGGAGATGAATGAGGTGGATGGAAAGGCAAGAAAAGCTTGAACCTAATCTCGTGCATATAAGTGTACAGTAAAATAGTACCATTGTACAAGTTTTACATAAAAACGAACCAATGAGGGAAACTAGTGTGGATGGAACTATTCAATCTTTCCTTTCTGAACTCATTCTGTTGTAACCGTCTGGTTCATTTGATGTTTGATACAAAACAAAAACATTGGAAACAATATACTAGTGATTTGAACGTTATTGAATCCTTCGTGTACGTGTCTCTATGTTTCAACTTTTGGAGATTGCATAATTTGGTTGATTTTGACACCGCCATCATGAGATTTGGCTTTCCTTATCATGCATTTACATGGCAATCTGGCATTGCTCATTCTTCATATTATTTTAAATGCTCACATTCTTCTCTTTGATTTACCTTCCAACTCCTTCATCTCTCTTCTCTCTCACTCATCCAAAATCCTGAACTGCTTACCTCATAAGGGAGTGTGTGACCTAGCTAAAGAGACCTCACAGCCGCAGTGGTACACTCCCTAGTCTTACGGGTAATCATCTTCTTGCACTAATTTTCCACCCGTATCTCCAAACATACATCACAAAGATCATTCCATATCTCTCTCTCTTTAGCCTTCTACTTCTACTGCTCCCATTTTCTTTTTGCTTTTCTTCTTTCCATCTTATACACACTCACTTTGCAACCATATAGAGTAAACTCCTACTCACACAACCCTTTTCTCCTCTCCTTTTTTTTCTTCTTCCTATTCATTTTTAAAAAAATTACATTCAAATGCTTTTTTTTTCTACTATACCTAATTGTTTCATATGACTAAATAATCGAGATAAATGATAGTTTATCTCAGAACTTCTTTATAGCTCTCTAACTTTCTAATTAATATTCTCTCTGCAACTCATTTCAAGGAAACAGTTCCTTTCATGACTTCAATATGCTAGTTTTTGTGTGATATGATTGTTGACTCTACCTATTCTAAACCCATTAAACTTTGCTTATTAACCAAATAACAACACCAATTTATTGAGGGTATAGAGAGGGGGACCACCCCAGAGCCATAATAACTCCATTGTTTAAACACCTTCTCTACAAAAAAAAAAAAAAAATAGTGATAATATTTTAAGGGATGATTGAATGAATGTTATGTTGGCAACTACAACTACCATACATGCACTGTTACTTTGAAGTGATGTTCTTGGTAATCATGTGCTCCATTTTATTACTTTCAAGGCATTTTATAGAGTGTTTGGTTTCACTTTCTTATGTTTTATACTAAATAATTAATTAGCCTTGCTTTTACCTACACACTTGCAATAGGTACGTGTTTACATAAACAGCAACAAAAATAAAAACACAATTTTAGTTGGTTCATTTGATAAGCATTGAAACTATATCCACTAGGATTTGAATCTCACTAACAATGTCAGAACATCATTGGTAATTGAGTGATTCTGTGAATATCCTATGGAAACTTTGGTACTCAACAAATAAATTTGTAATTAACTGTCCCGTTTGATTCATTAAAAAACTAACCGAGCTTGGATTATAATTAGAATTTAAAAATAAATAAATATTAAGATAAAGAATAACTATATTAACATTATTCACAAAATAACTTAATATCTTTAAAAAAGCTCGTAGTATATATATATGTACATAATCAATGTTCTATCAAGTACATATATTTTTGTAAATATTAAAAGAAAATATTTGCTATATATTTTTACTTATTTCTCTTAAATGAAAAGAATTCCAATTTTTTTATAATGGTGACAACAAATTAGAACCATGCGTTTTTTAATACTTTAAATTTAAATTCCCACACTGAACAAACCCTTGTGGATTAATATGTTAGAAAATATGACCTTAAATAAGAGGGGTGAATTGTTTATGAGATTTTTGAAAACTTTTGAAAGTTTAATGAAATTCTGTGTAGAAATTCAGAAGAGGAATCAAGTTAGCCAAGAACACAAATTGTTTTAAAGGAAAGCACAGAAAAACAATCGATTGTTTCTTCGAATCAATCGGTTGTTTATACCAGTTAAAACTTAAACAACTTAAAAACATAATTTAAAGGAGTTTAAGAGAAAGAGAAATGCACACAACAGTTTATACTGGTTCACTCTTACAACAAGAGCTACCTCCAGTTCCAAGAAACCACTGGTAATCCACTAAGCAATCAAACCAGATTACAAAACACCACACACCAAAGTAGTGACCTTGAACCCTTCAAGAAACACACTACCTTTGGCAAACCACACCAAGAGTATTGATCTTGAACACCTCAAGAA
>Ga0123342_1008260_pt1 | contig 13230 bp, 10 predicted proteins | sample Turbeawhitnodule_FD_89960 | JGI IMG/M metagenome (GOLD analysis project Ga0123342, IMG submission 89960) | Root nodule microbial communities of legume samples collected from Mexico - Turtle bean Mexico white nodule | ecosystem: Host-associated > Plants > Roots > Nodule | place: Mexico: Nepantla...
CCACGGTTATTATCACCATAGGTTACATGTCCCTCTGCCTTGAGCTTCAAGCTAGTGAATTTTGTCAGATCTCCAGTCATATGTTTGGAACAACCACTGTCCAAGTACCATTGATTTCTCTTGCTTCCTTTCTGCAAAACAGAGCAAAGATGATACAAATGGTACCCTTTTCAGTATAGGGTCCAGCACAGATTAAAACCTTCCCTTTGGTAGCCATTTTGCTAATTCTTAGGAACAAGATGCTTTCTAGCAATGCATGACCTAGAGGTATGACCAGATTTCATGCAGTAAAAACAGGTTACATGAGATGTCTTTTTGCCACTATTAAAAGCTGAGAAACCTGATTTTGCTGGAACAAAAAAACTTGAAGCTTTTTGACATTGGTTACATTTCCAGGGTTATAACCAATACCATTCTTGTTGAAAACAACATTCTGTGAACCAAGGAGAGACTCAAGATTTTCTCTTCCCTTAATGAAATTGGAAACGGTTTTTAGCAAATACTCCACTTGTTTTTCCAATTTTTTGCATTTTTCACAGGTTTTAATAGAGGCAGGCAAGCATGTTAGTTCAAGGCTTACCAGATTTGTTTTGGCCTTATGCATTTTTTCCTCAAGTGTTTTTACTTTAGGTGCAAGCACATTATTTACCTTTTGCAACTTACTGCATATTACAACTAGCCTATTTGCTTCATCATGTGTTTCTTTGAAAGCAACAATCAATTGATCATAATTATCAGATTCCATAGAGAATTCACTTACTGAATTAGAGATTGACCCTTCATCTTTCACCATGAAGCACAGATTGTTTTCCTCACTCTCAGTTGAAGAGCTGCTGGTTGAAGATACTTCATTCTCTTCCCACAAAATGTAAGCTCTTCTCCCCTTGCTCCTTTCAACCTTCTTGCTGGCAGATTTGTCCTTTGATTGATTGTTCGAACAATCCATTTTGATGTGCCCTGTTTTACCACAACCAAAGCAAGTGTAGTTAGAGGAATTTGATTCATTAGGTTTAGGATACCTTCTTTTCTGTTGGTTCCTATCTCTGCTTTTCTTCTTCAGGAATCTGCTGAACCTCTTTGTAAGTAAGTTGATTGTTTCATCATGTTCAACATCTTTTTTTTCCTCATTGATCTCATTCTGTTCACTTGCTTTCAGTGCAAGTCCCTTGGGTTTTCTTTCCACTTCTTGCTCTTTAAGTCTCTTGAGCTCCAGCTCATGCTCCATTAATTTCCCAAAGAGTGCAGCAGTTGACAACTTTAACAGATCACGACTTTCTGATATGGTAGTCACCTTGGGTTGCCAACTTCTGTCGAGGCACTTCAGCACTTTTATGTTGAGTTCCTCTCTGTCAAATTCCTTTCCCAATTCAGTAAGGTGATTCACAATATGAGTGAACCTTTTCTGCACAACAACAATGCTTTCCTCGGGTTGCATTCTAAACAATTCAAATTCTTGGATGAGAGAATGTTTTCTGGATCTCTTCACATCTTCAGTACCCTCATGAGTGACTTCCAAGACCTCCCACATCTCCTTAGCTGAACTGCATTAAGATATCCTGAAGAACTCATCCATTGTTAATGAGGAGGTTATGATGTTCTTGGCTAGAAGATCATATTGAGCCTTCTTCCTTTCAATCTCATTCCATTCAGATCTTGGCTTTGCCACTTCTTCATCCTTGATAACCTGCATTGGCATATAGGGTCCATGTACCACAACCTCCCAAATAAACGAGTCAATAGATTCCATGAAAATTTTCATTCTAATTTTCCAAAAAGCATAATTCATTCCATTGAACATAGGGGGTCTACTAACAGAAGATCCCTCAGCAAAAAGCACTTTAAACTCAAACATTATTGCAAACAAACTTGATTAAAATACAAGTCCTAGCTCTTGATACCAATTGTTGGGTTCAATAGTGTCAAAGTTCAAGGGGGGGGGGGGAGTGAATTGACCTTTTAAAAGTTTCGAACAGAATCAGATATTGTCACAGTACACATAAAATAAATCGATTTATTTAGCAATGAACAAATTTATTTTTATACTGTTTATGTACTTTAAGGCGTTTATCCCAGTTGAATAAACTTTGATTTTAAGATTGAGTTAGATGATCTACAGGCAAAGTTCAAATTGATTTTTTGCAGAATTAAAACAGTGAGCTTCAGTAGTTAATCACAACCTTTGAATACAAAGCCAATGCTTGTTTTTTAAAACACTTGACAGATTGTATTAAGAAAAATAACTTATAACAGATTTTCAAAAAATAGATAAAGTTGTTATAAAAAGAACAAATTGAAAATAAAATGAACAGATTTATTTTCAAAAGCAGTTAGATAATTTGTTTTGTGAAGGAGACTTAGTCAAACACTCTGGTGCAAGGATAAAACGAAAAAACCTTTTAAGGTAAACATAGCACCAGACTAAAGAGAATTTATTCATTTACAGATGAACAGATTTATTTTTCAAAAGGATAACAAAAACTTCTTAACAAGTGAAACACAGTCGTTTTGATGGAGTGAAGACTTAGTCAAAATACTTGATGGACAAACCATGATGTTTGAAAACACTTAATCAAAGCATTAGTTTAAGAGAAGAATCTATTCATTTATGCAGTAGGGTATTTTTGCAAAACATGTGAAAAACAGTTTCAGTTTCAGAAAACTTGTGCTTGCTCTTATCACATGGTCAAGGGTTAAGAGCTGAGTTACCTAAGAAGAAGAAGAAGAAGAAGAAGAAGAAGAAGAAGAAGAAGAAGAAAAAGAAGCCGCGAAACGTCAAAACAATCTCAACCGTTAGATCTTTTAGATCCCAAACCCCTCATTAATGTAGGTCATGTCACGCCGTCGAAGGTCACATCACACCTCGGGAAGCTCAATAGTCACGAACCCAAGGGAGGTCGATCGACATCCATTATTAAAGACTCATCGGACATATCCGTCCTCGAGCTTGGGGGCAAGTGTACTGGTATGGGCGAGACCGAGATTCGGTCTTCCTGACTGAGATTAGGGAAACTTGATCGAGACCAAGGAAATCTGGCCGAGACCAAGGAAATCTGGCCAAGACAAGGGAAACCACCACGGACGGCCCGACTGACACATAAATCCATTAACGCTCAAACCAAGGTCAGTGAAGCTAATATGTCATTAAGGATTAGGTAATACATCCATAAGTGTGATCCATTCCACTAATCAGGCCCAATAAGGTAAGCCCATTAAAATAATATAAATAACACACATTTCAAGGAGAAAGGTACGTCATTTATTACTGTGCACCTATCCAAATACCGATCACCCGCTTTACTGACTTGAGCGTCGGAGTGCCTTCCGCAGGTACCCCCCATTAGATGTTCACCCAAGGCCGAGAGCCGAAGGAGAAGCACGAAGACGAGAAGGACCCTAGTCAGGCACCCCACAACCTGCCCGACCGAAGGAGGAAGACAAAGACTTCAATAGTTCTCTAGGTCCCATCTCCCTAGTAGGAACAAAAAAAAAAGTATAAAAATAAAAAAAATTATAATATATTTAAACAAGAGCATAATATAAGTAAAAAAAAAATACCAAGTTATCTTTTCTTCTTGAAAGACATAGCACCACCCTTTTATTTCTATTACACATGTTATACAAAGTGAAAATGAAGTTAGTCCAAATCTATTGAGTAAATTAAATAAGTCTAAAGATATTTCAATGTAAGTTGTGCACTCTCCCACACGTTATCCTTGTAAGTATCTGACATAGTTGACTGATAAGTGTCATAATTTAGTGCGATTTTATGCAAAAAAAAAAAAAACAGACACTTACAAATTTTAATTGTTGATAAAGTTATAATTCAACCTTAAGAAATTTGAATCTAATAATATATTTTTAAGTTATGATATTAATGAAATTATTTAATCCCAAATTTGTGCTATTTTTTGGGATTTAAGGAAAGATAAAGCAAATGATTAAAGGTTGCTCTAGAGAATAAGGATTTTCATTTTTTATTCCTCACTTGAGCGAGATGTCACTTAGCCTAAGCTCAATTAGGTTAAAAAAGGGCATAAGGCAGAGATAAAGGTATGACCTGGAAGGGGAACCGAAGGAAGGAAACCCTAAAAGAGGCAGCCGTCAAGGAGAAACGTTTCAGATCTTTTTCTTTGGCTTTTGTGCATGTAATGACCACCATGAGTGAGTAATTTTTTCCTTTAAGATTATGAGTAATCTATTCAAATTCTGAAGTATATTAATGATAATTATATATGAATTTTTGTTCCTCTTTGATATTGGTATTGCCATTTTGTGCTTAAAGCTTGAATTTTTATTCATGAACCTGCTTGTTCGATTTGACTGGAAGTATTTATAAGGATTTTACCTAAATGATAATGCTTGACATATTTGAAAGTTAGGAATAGATTTGAAATGTTAAGTGTTTTATAACATATGTACTTAATGATAAGAATGTTTTTATAAAAATGTGAGGAATCAATATTTAGGAGAAATCTTAATAATTTTATATGCGAGAAATCGATATAAATGACTTTTATATGTGCATCAATGTTAATCAGATTAGAATATTATATGTTTTTATTCATCCAAAATATATACGAGTGAGAATGATTAACGTCTTTCCTAATTTTATCAATTGAATTATCCTAATCATTTATTTTGTTTTCATTTAATTTTCATACAACCTTATGTCAATATCCTTCAAATCAAATTATTGTACATATTTTTATACTCAGTGAATGCTACGATTAGGATTTTAAATAAATGTTCCTTGTGGATTCGACATCCGTTTTTCCAGAACAAATTATTACTTCTTACTCGATACACTTGCCGAAAAAGGTCAGCATTGACCAAATTTCAAAACTAATAAACAATAATATATGATTTGATGCTAGTGGTCCAAAAACTCTATCAAGTAAACCATATGCTTTTCCAATTGGTTGAAATTTGTCATCATAGTTCAGCACCACACATAATCTGTTAGGCACCTTCAGTTTTTGACTAACTCCTTCCTCATCTGTAAAGATCAAATACATTATTTCAAGTGCAATGAAACTTATTACATGCAAAGATAAACAAAATATCAAAATTTCATATTTTTACCTATAACATCAACAAACTAATAGTGGTTTCACTGCCTTGATTTTCTTGGTTGCATTCTTTCATGTCCAGACTCAGAAGTTGATTGTGCAGTGTGTAATGGTGTAAATTCAGAAGTCTCTGATTGTGGAACTTGTCAAGATTGTGTTGTGTAGATTGTGAGGTTTGTGGTTGTATAGATTGAGATGCTTGTGGTAGTGGAGATCCAAAGTTTGGTTGTACAGAAGTAGTTCTTGCCTAATCTTGTGTAGCTTAATTTTTATATAGTTGACCACAAATGTGTCTGAACCATCAATTGACTTAAGCGCGTTCTTTATCCATTTAGGTCTAAGCATATTTGCACATAAAAATGAAGATATATTAAAAGTGAAGAAACCAAAAAAATTTAAAAGCTTCATACATGTATAAGAGAAAGGCATAACAAAAGAGTGAACATATTAACAGTGTATCTAGACCAAGGTTATTATTACTCTAAAATTGAATCATTTTCATGAATTTCACCATCATTGTTGTCCTTATTTAATAATTCATCATCTTCATCGTCCCTAAACAATGTCAATTCGTTAGAGTTGTTGAAAAAATCATTTAAATCTTGTTGTGGACGCGATTCTACTTCACAAACTTCACCATCTCCTTCTCCCATATCATACAAGTTTTGTGGTTTCAAATGCATAACAATTGTCCAATCCTTATTCACCTCATCATCTACATAATATACAATTTCAGCTTGTGAAACTTCAATGTATGGATCATGCTCGTCACAATCTCCCATGTGAATTAACCTTGAAAAATTAATACAAGTGAAACCCCAAGGATCCTTTATCAACCCCTTATCCTTTGTGGTGTCAACTCATTTACATTTGAACAAGGTAACCTTAAAATGACCATAGTAATTAAGCTCAATTATATCTTTTAATTTGCCATAATATACCACATATGTTTGTCTAATGTTTTAATTTGCCCTACTTGCAACACATGATGTTGATGAAGTTAAGAAAACTCCACAGTTTTGGTTTTTAATCCATATTCTCAACTTTCAATTCTAAATTTGATACCATTTACATTAAAGGCGTAAATTCCTCTAGCATGTGGTGTTGGACCTTGAGATAGATACTTAAGATCATTTGACACTATACTCCAAATGTATAGGTTATTAATCTACAAAAATAATGAATGGTGTCAATATATCTTTCAAATTGACATTTCTAACTTCTAAAAACATATTCTACCTACTCTTTGAGGAAACCAATTTATGAAATCCTTGTTGACAATCTTTTCTAGCTTTGTATTAGAAATTCTTCTCCCTTTAGACCTTCTATGCAAATAATCTTTAAATTCCCTAAGAAAATATTTTGTAACCAACATATTACTAATAATTCCACAAAGAAAACCTTTTCAATATAATTAGATTTATATTTTGTGTTAATACTTACTCAATATAAGGTTGAACTTGAGGGCAATTAAATAATACATATCGATGTGCTTGAGTTCTCACAATAGTTGACATCTCAAAAGTTGAAGCAACACTTACAACTCTACCAATTGGTGGAAATAGGGTATTCAATTCAGAAATATATGTGTTAGAAGAGTCATCTTGATACAAACCAAGCCAACAACGAGATGACCAAGGATGCACATTACCATTTACACCATGAGAAGTTATCTCAACAATCAAGTGAAGACCACACCAAGGATCTAGCAGACCTCACCAGAGGGAGAAATGGACAAAAACCAAAGCATCTAATGTTCTTCTTGCTAGTCTTCTTAAGAATTAAACAAGTTGTAAATAAATTGGGCTCACTCTAGGGGTCCAAATAGCAAGATAGGCTAGATTAGGTTCATATAGCATAATAGGGGAGGTGTGCTTATCACTTTAGCTTGTTTTTTTACCTAGTTTCTAGAAGAACAAGCATAAGGTGTGGTTTCACTTAGTCAAACCCTAAAGGCAGCCCCATTTTTAGGTTTTCCGTCCTACCCTTGCTTCTTGTTTTCCAAGGCACCATCTCCTATAAATAGGGTGCCTTAGTCCATGTATTACATGTTGATTTTGAATAGAAAAGTTACTCTACACAAATTGTGTGAGGTGTTTGTGAGGCTTGTGTCCTCTTAGCATTAGGCCCCATCTTGAGTGATTGGAGCGCTCTCAAGTGGCGACCATCTCACTTATCTTGGAGGAAGACCACACTCTAAGTGGCGTGACCAACTTTCTTCCATCACATAAGCATTTCCTTCCTTCATCTCTTCCATTTTCCCATTACTTTATGTATCTTTGTATTCTTATGTTCTTGTTTTTCCTCCATTGTCAATTCGGTTTCTATCATGCTTTTTATGTTTCCTTCCATGTTCATTTAAATTTCGCCTTTCTTCATCAATCACCACATACTTGTATTTTTCCTTTTCCCTCTAGAAGTGAACCTTCACACTTACTTAACCTTTTGGTTAAGTTCGTGTCCAGTGGGGATTTTCTTTGGGTTCTCACCATATAATTGATAAAATATCAATCCTAAGTAAAGTGACACACCTAAAATGGCAAAATTTAAAATCAACTCACATCATGTGGTATCAAAAGTTGAAGCAACACTTACAACTCTACCAATTGGTGGAAATAGGGTATTCAATTCAAAAATATATGTGTTAGAAGACTCATCCACACATGAAGGTCTGTTAGTTCTTGTCTCCATCCTTTCCATATATTGAGAGCAAAAGGTGAAAATCTCTTCAGCTAGGTATCCTTCAGCAATAGAACCTTTAGGTTGTGCCTTGCTTTGAACATACAATTTTAAGTGCCCCAAATACCTATAAAATCCTTTCACAATTAGAATAATCAAACTTTGAACTTAATACAAAATACAAAAGTATGCAGGAATTTACCTTTCTATGGGATACATCCAAAGGTAATGCACCAGACCTTCAAGTTTTGCCTCACCAGCTAGGTGACAAGTTAAATGAACCATGATTGTAAAAAACATAAGAGGAAATAACATTTACAAGTAGCAAAAGAGTTTGAATTATGAGAGACACAAGTTTATTAAGATCAAATTGACTTAAACTTAACCCACATAATTGTAAAAAAAAAATAACATAGTTCTACGACCACTGCAGTCACATTGTTTGGTAAAACATTACATATAGAAATAGGTAGTAATTGTTCCATAAGAATATGACAATCATAACTCTTGAGTCCAAAAATATTTCCATCTTTCAAGTCAACACACCTTGAAATATTACTTTACTATCCATCTGGCATTTTAGCATTTTTCAATATTTGCAAAAAAAAAAATTCTTTGTTTTTGACAATGAAAATACAGTTGGCCGAAATCTTCCTTTATCATTTGGCAAAAGTCCTTTCCTTATACCCATTTCCTTAATAACCTTTTGGGCTTTAAGATTATCTTTGGACTTCGTAGGATCATTAAGTAATGTATGCAAAACATTGTCATAAATGTTTTCCTAAATATGCGTCATATTTAGACAATGGCGTAACAAGTTGGTCTTCCAATAAGAAAGTCCAAAAAATATACTTCTCTTTCTCCATTGTTCTGGTCTAACAATGTCAACAACATTCTTTCCCTGAGCCCTCTTACTTGTATCTATAGGATCTAATGGTTTTCCAAATGTAACATTGACACCCTCAACTTGTTTAAATATGTCTAACTTTGACAAAGGTTCTGGTGCATCCCTTAATTCAATTGTTCCATTAAAAATATGACAATTCAATATGAATATGTGCTCTTTATTTAAAAATTGATGGTGTCCCATAAAGCAGAATTTGCCCTTGTACAACCAACAAGAGTCTGTTTCAAAGTTACAAGTAGGGCAAGCAAGACCAGTGTACATGTTCCATCCAAACATATTACCTAGCTCAGGAAAGTCATTAATTGTCCACAACAAAGTCACTCACAATGTAAATATTTTTTTTAATAGTCAAATGTTTGCATTCCATCAAACCATAACTCCTTTAATTCTTTCATAAGTGATTCTAAGTAAACATTAATGTCATTTCCTACCATTTGTTTTTTGGGAATTATTATGGAGAGGATAAAAGATGTTTGCTTCATACACTCCCAAGGAGGGTGATGAGGAACATTGGCCATATACTATGGCTTGTACTCATGTTTCCATAAGGGTTGAAACCATCAACAACTAAGCCTGGTTGTACATTTCGAGAATTATTTGCAAATTTTGGATGCAATATATCAAATGTTTTCCAAGCCTCAGGATCTCTAGGATGCCTCATCAATCCATCTTGGTTATCCTTTTATGCATGTCATGTCATAGACTCGATCATCTTAGAACTCATACAATCTTTGCAATCACAATTCTAGTGGAAAATAATGCAAGATTTTTGCACATTGCTTCCTACCTTTATTTTTCCACGTAGACGTTTTGCACCGTTTACATTCTTCTAAGACTTCATTGTCTTCAATCCAATATAGCAGATAGCCTTTTAGGAAAAGTGGTATTTTGACATAATTAAGAAAAAATTTGATAATGACATTCTTCGCCTCATAGAACGAGTTAGGAAACTTCGCATGTTCAAATGCGTCCTTTAGCAAGTCTAGAATCATGGTCATTGCTTTGTCACTCATTTTAAACATGCATTTTTGATATGGTACAACTTCAACATGAATGATAACTTTGAATACTTTGTACAACCTTCATATAAGGGTTCGTTATTGTCCCATATTAGTCCTTCATCACGCACCATATTATTTTGCTGACCATAATCTTTAGTATCCTCATCATGCTTCGCAAACCCTAACGCATTATTCAACATGTCTTCCACTGGATTTTGATATTCAATTAAATCTTCAATGAGGCAGGCAGTTGTAGCAACCATAAACTCATTTACACTTGGTCCTTCACCGTGCAAATACAAAGTTCTGTAGTTTTAAGGGAAAACTCTACATGTTAAGTGTTCTTGAACTACATCCCTTGTTTGTCACTTTCTGAAACCACACTTTGAACATGGAAACTTAGTTATAGAACCATTAACATGTTCAAATGAAAATTCCAAAAACACGTTCAAACCATTGTCATATTTGATGGTGTTTTGTGATTTACAAATCCACGTTTATTAATTGGCATGACTACAATAAAACAACAAAAGAAAAAAATTACTTATATAGGAAGGGGATCATACAAATAAAATGCAAGGAGTACATATATCAAACTAAAGTTAACTGTGTTAAATGAAACATAGTTATAACTAAAAAAATACTTAACTGAAACCTACATTTAACAAACTACAACATAAGTGATGATATAATCAGGCTGTAAAACTAGTTCATTTATCAAAATAACTGATTGTTTTAATTAACAAAAAAGACAAAAAAAATCATTTTTAAATTATTTAAAAAAACTTAAATGTTTTTCAATTGATTGATACAATAAGTCAATACGTTGAAATATTTGTTGTAGTCATCAGACTTTTATCAAAAGTTATTTCAACTTATTTAAAATACGAATCAACTAACCAAAATTAACATAGATTTGAAAAATAAACTTTCAAATGAGATTTCAAATCAGATGAACTTGGATCATAAATTGAGGCAAATTAACAATACAAAATCTACCTAACTAGACACAGACAACAACAACAGATTTAAAAATCATAAAAGTCACTTTGTTCAACATAATCCTCATTCTAAAAACTTAATGTGGATCATACTCTTCTACATTACTTAAAACACACTATTGGTCAACGTATTTAAAAAAAAAAACTATTTTGAAAACAAACTCCATGCATACGTTGGGACTAATTGGAGGTCATGCATTGGTAGTAGAAGATCCACAATTGTTTATTGTGTCTTCTTAGGAAATTGATTAATTTCCTAGAAAGCAAAGAGACAACAAACTTCTTAGGAAATTGATTAATTTCCTAGAAAGCAAAGCGACAACAAATTATAAGTGAATCTTCAACTAAGGTAGAATACATATTTTTAGCCTTCGTGTCAAATGAAATTACATGGTGGAGAAATTTGTTAACAAAATTTCAATATTACAACACCATATGTTGTTTAGTGTGATAACAAAACAACTATTCATATTTCTATCAATCCAACTTACCATTAAAAAATAATGCATCTTGAAATTGATTTATACTACGTTCGAGAACAAGTTGATAAAGGAACTCTGTAAGATGTTTCATGTAAAAAAAAAACACCATAAGTTTAACTTCACAGCATATTTTAACAAATATGGGAATTGCAAATAGGTTTCTCCCAACTTAAAAGGGGGTGTAATTGCCTTACCTATTTTTAATGTTCTGTTTGTTCTCTTCTTTCTTCTTTCGCGATATATAAGTCTTTAGGCTTTTGTATCTTTTCAATCAAGAATATCATAGTTTTTCCTTTACCTTTTTTCGTTTCCTTTTTTTTTCTTCTGTGCACATATGCATATAATATTGATATTGATTAGATTTGAAGTATTGGTGGTTAGAGAAACCAATGTAATATTCACATAAAATAACAGTTCTAATAGAAATTGCTATTATATTCACCTAAATCTATTAGGATGAATAATGCACTTATTCATATTTACTCTATTTTCATCTTTTTTTACTTTGCTTTTGAAACTACTCTCCTTGTTTTACTCCTACCGTTTGTAACTGCAACACATTATCTACATAGTGTTTCTTTTCCTACCACCTCTATACAAATTATAATTGCATTCATATCACCACATTAGTACCTTGATTGTCCTTATTTGTGATGTTTTCACCACCACCTAGTGTCTCCCTCTTATTACTTTCTCAGTAGCTACAAAACATCCTTGTTTTAGATTAATGCACTAAAATAATATTAAGTGTATTTTTCTACATCAATTTTCACCATAACTAATATATAAAAGTTTTTTCTAGTATATTTTTATAATATTTTTTCTTCTTATTTTATTGTATTATATCAGTTTTTATTCTACCCATGTAATATGTTCTTTATATCGTAATAGTGACTTTTGCTACTTTTATAATTTGTCTCACTTGTAAAACATAAAAAAGTTATTTTATACTTTACCATTATAATGAAAAAAAATTGCAAAATATATAACTTTATGTCTCATAATGGAACTCATTTAAAATATAATAGGATTCTTTTATATATTTCTTGAATTGGAACTCATTTAAAATATAATAGGATTCTTTTATAAATTTCTTGGATTGTAGATATGTTGTGTATTTCTTTAAAATATTTGATTACTACCATTATACAACAACAACTTGCATGTCTTTTGATGCTTATTTGTAACTAAGAAAAATAGGATAAAGTTTTTGAATCTGAAATTGAAATGATCAAATTTATTTGTTATTCTACCATGGGTTCACAAATATATTTGAGGGAGCTCCAACTTTTTTTACATATTATTGTTGTGTTTTAGGCTCTTATCATCAACTTGATCGACAACACTTTAGGTTGTGTTTGGATTTGAGAGAATGAATGTGTGAGGATTTGAGAGAATGAATGTGTGAGGATTTGAGAGGAAAGTGTGAAAAAAGTGAGTGTGCTTGATAGTCGAGTAATGACAGTCAGACAGGTAATACAATCGTGGACACAACATGTCCGCCTACGTGTAATGAAGTAGTCTGTCATTCATAGTCAAACTACCTACATTTCTTACATTTTGACCTTGTATGTCTTCTCTTGTCATGGTTGACATGACCTCTTGACGATCAAAATGTAAGTTCTCAGGGATGGTTCCAGGGATTAACAAAACACCGCGATATTGTAGATTAGTCACGTTCATCCAATCTTTATGTCTTATTATAATCTTGTGTGTGTTGATCCGAGTAGAAAGGTAACCTTGTGTCGTCAGATGAAGATTTGAATAAAAAACTCTTACAAGGTGATGCAAACCAAGCCAACAAGGAGATGACCAAGAATGCACACTATGAGAAGTCATCTCAACAATGAAGTAAAGACCTCACCAAGGATTTAGCAGACCTCACCAGAGGAAGAAATGGACGCAAACCAGAGCATCTAATGTACTTTCTGCTGGTCTTCTTAAAGAATAAAACAAGTTGTAAATAAATTGGGCTCACTTTAGGGGTCCAAATAGCAAAGATAGGCTAGAATAAGGTGCCTTTAGCATAATAGGGGGTGTAGGTATCATTTTAGCTTGTTCCTAGCCCTTTAGGAAGGCAATTTGACCTAG
>Ga0123342_1008262_pt1 | contig 13229 bp, 7 predicted proteins | sample Turbeawhitnodule_FD_89960 | JGI IMG/M metagenome (GOLD analysis project Ga0123342, IMG submission 89960) | Root nodule microbial communities of legume samples collected from Mexico - Turtle bean Mexico white nodule | ecosystem: Host-associated > Plants > Roots > Nodule | place: Mexico: Nepantla...
CATGGGCTTTTCTTCTATGGCTATTACTTGGTTAATTCTCCCCGCACCATATCAATTCTAATGTGCACCGAACATAAAATTTAAAACTCCAAAGTGCCATTGTTATCTTTATTTTCAAAAAAAGTTATAGAGGAGATGTTTTACTATGGTGGAGCGAAGCCATTACTCTTAGGTGTGGTGCAGTTGTCTTTTGAGGTAAGCAAAACCATTTTCACATTACTTTTTCAATTGTAAATGGTGTTGAGCTCTTACCGGATATCAGGATCCGAAACATTGCCTACAGATGAAGTAATCTGGAAGTATCTTTTGTGTACTTCAGATTTCCAAATCTGAATGAGGTCATTGTCTTCTGGATGTTGGCGTTCAGAAGGTCACTTTTTATTGTCCAATAAGCTTTCGAATGACCATATCCAGAAGTGACATATTATTTATGGACTTGCATATACAGAACTTCGTGACTTGGGTTGTGGATATGGATATCTGAAAGGTAAATGTTGCTGATATGTGTTTTTTTTATGTAGCAGTGTCAATGAATACTGTGAATTTATACATGAAAATTTAAGAAAAGATTGATGTGTAGGATGATCACAACCAACCAACACTGCCTTCTCCGGTGCACCCTTCTTCTTCATCGACAACTCCTTCTCTTCGTCCTTGCCGTGATAAAGGGGAATGAATTCCTCGGTGAAGTGTACCTCTTTAAACTCTAATAGTAAGGGCAAAAGGGACTTTTCATGTACATCAATAAAGGCAAAATAGACTTTTTTTTTTTCTTTTTTTTTTTTCATATGCATGTGTTGGTTGCAGATCTGTATTCAGATGTAGTGCAGGAAGAATCAACATTATAAATTTACCACTTTTATATTTTCTTTCAACATCTCTATATTTTCTTTTTAACACTTCCATATTTTTTTCATACATCTCTATATTGTCTCCCTCCACCTCATGTTTTTATACCTTCGTAAATGTATAAAAAGGTCAAATTATATATGAATTTAAAACATTTTAGATTACCCAATTTAGAAATTAAATTGTTAAATTCAAAATTTAAAAATGTGTTTTGAATTTTATAATATAAAAATATATTATAAATTATATAATCTAAAATATATTTTAAATTTTAAAAATATATTACAGATTTCACAATCCAAAAATTTAAAAATATTTTATAAATAATATAATCTGAAATACACTTTTGGATTACACAATAAAAATATATATTTTTATATTATTTAATTCAAAAATCTAAAAATATATTTTGAATTATGTAATATAAAATATATTTTTCTAAAATATATTTTTTTACATTTTCACATCATACAATTCAAAAATTTAAAAATATATTTTGTATTACGAAATTTAAAATATATTTCTGATTACGAAATAAAAAATATATTCCTTAATTTAAAAATATATTATGAATGGTATAATTTAGAATATATTTTTAAATTCCACAAGCATGAGCAGTTTAAATATTTAAAAAAAAAATATGAAGATACAAACAGTAATTACCATTTCTTTATTGCTAATTGAACAAACCTTCATGACATGGACTTGATCAATATTGCGAGAGAAATTGAGTTTTAATCTTTTATGTGTTGCATTTGTTCTCTTATACAAATTTTCTTTTGTTTGGTTAATTGATTTGCAATGCATGTTGTTCATAAAGAAATACAACATGTTTGCATAAAGTTCTCCTACTACCAATAAAGAAGAAGAAGAATGACACTTGAGAAAAATTTCCAGTTTATGTGATCAAAAGTATTTTTTATAAAACCATTTCCTCCTATTTGCTTTCCTAATTCTACATTTTTCTCAACAAAAGCACGTGTAAATCGTGTGAGACATATTGAAAACTGTGGGTTATGACTTACCTTTAACCGTTTTCTTGTCATAATTGGGAAGTTACTTGCCACAATCAATTGCAATCAATGGGAGGTTAATTACCACAATCAATTGCAATCAAAGGGAGGTTACTCACCACAATTAAATTGTAATCAAATGGAGGTTTCTTACTACAATTAATTGTCATCAAAGAGAGGTTAATTATCATTAATTGTATTTATTATTGTTGTCTCCTATAACCACTATATATAGTGGCTTCCTTCCAGCAATGTAACATACAACAACACGCACTTGTTTCCTCTCTCTTCTCCTATACTCTCTATTTCTTCTCTTGGGTGTAAGTGTTTAACCCATATAGAGAGAATTTGTTTTGGGGCTATTTATCTATTAGCCTTAGAAGAATTCATTGTACTCCCAGTACCATTATAGTGGAAGTTTTGGCTCTCTCGCCAGTGATTTTTTACCTCTATTTAAAGGGATTTTCCACCTAAAAATTTCTGGTATCATTCTCATTTTCTTTGTTACTTTAATTTCTCATAATATTTGGTTGAAATTATTACGCTTCTGCACACGATATCCCTACAAAAACAATTTAAAGTACAAACTTTTAGGTTGTTTTATATTTGGACAATGCAATGTACTAGATGAAGGGAGTGAGAAAATTTGCAAACATTTATACAATTTGTTTTCATTGATTTGTGTATAAATATGGAGAAAGTTTTGGAATCCAGTATGAGTTCTCATCCATGTTAATCACATGAGAATTGTCAAGAAATTGGAATTAATATGTGAAAGTATGGTTTAATATGAAACTAGGGTTTAAAATTGTAATATTATTACATTTTATTCTTCCATGTGTTTAACAATTTGTATTTATGTAATGTTAAACTAGATATAAAATTTGAAAGTAGGATTTAATATTTTAAATATGAAATTTTAAAGTAAGGTTTAATATTATGTTTTTACTGGAGTTTATATTTTAAAATATTTTTTTCTTTTGGTCTGTAATAAAAGACAGATAATTGGTAAGGATTGATAATTAATGTTATACTTAAAGGTTTACATTTTATTTTGTTCAATTGATGAGCACGTAAAAGAAGGGTAAAAACACGTTTGAAACCTTGAATTTGTGTAGAAGAGAAAACGAGTATTTCCTGGCGTGCACACTCTCGCTCAATTGCGAAGACTATGAATCTCACATATGCATGTGCAAAATACCAAAATACCCTCCTTTAACTATACATGAAAGCAATTTTTAGCAAATAATTAATAAAAATAAAAATGTTATATATATATATTAATAAAAGAATAATGATTAAATAAATTTATTAAATAGTAATAATAATAATTTTATTTTTTAATAAATATTTAAAAACATTATTAATAATTATAAAAATATAATTATAATATAGCAAAAATAAATATAGTTATTTATATAAAAAAAATATTATAATAATAATAATAAATTTTTATTTTTAATTGAAATAAAAAAATTCCTAATAATGTTACATGTTCCGACAATTTTATATAATTAGTATTTTTTTTCAAAGTCAACTCTTACACCATCTTATTCTTTTATCAATTAAAATAAATAAATTTTAATCACACCCATCACATTATTCACAAATTTTTCCTTTACTTTCCACTCTATTTACCTTAATACAAACAACCCACTTTCTTCACCTTGATGGATTTGCGATGATTTACACTGTTCGGATCTAGTGATTTGCACTATTCGGATCTAGTGATTTACATTGATTTGGAAGTGAGGAAAGACAAGTAAAGTTGAAAACATTATTTGGAGATATGTGGGAAGAAGTGAGCAGAAAGCCACCGTAATAACACCGCACTAACTTATATTGGTGTCGTTCCTTTTTTATGAGCAAAGTCGCGTGGTGGTGTTGTGTGATAGTTGATAGCTTTTGTGGTGATCTTTGATGTTGTTGTGGTCATTTGAGGTAAGAATTGGAAGTGGAAATCAATTAGAAGAGCTGTAACCGATTACGTAACACAAAATCCAAAAATAATTGACTATGCATGGCAGTGTTATAAATAAATAAAATCAAGTATGCATGTTATTTGAAGGGATAATGAATGTTGTGTTAAGGATAATCAATGTTATTTTTAATTTTGAGGAATAATCGATGTTGTGTTAAGGATAATTAGTATTATGTTTAATTTTAAGGGATAATCGATGTTGTATAAGATAATCAATTATGCGTAATTATGAGGAATACTTATTATCACATCTTCATAATCCATTTTTATTTAAATAGGACATTAAATCATTTATTATTTATATTTATTTAAGATTTTGAATAATTTAATAATCTTATTTATTTCAAATTTTTATTTAAATAAGATATTCAAATTTAATAATCTTCAAATTCAAACGAAGCAGAATTCGATCTAATTTTAAAACATTTATTTGCACTCTTGCACTACCTTACACATGGGTTTTCAAACATTATTATAATCTGAGTTGGTCTCATGCATAGAATGAGTTCAGGTTATTTAGTGTCGAAATAAACTTTTGCCAAATAACAGGCTATTAAAAAGTGAGTGTAAGTTGCAATATTCCTCCTATAATTTTTACAATAATTTCAATTTCTGATGTAAAATCTAAATCCTTCATCTTGATCACTGATTGCTGGAATATCTTTCTCTTTTCTCAAAACCTTCTCATGCATAATTGAGATTGGTCAACAACATGAAGGAATGGTACAAATAAGCTGTGCAGAATATGTTATCAACCCTTGCCAGGCATCACCATAAAATTCACCACAGAAGCTAATGGAACAATGCAAACATTCTGATTTTAATCTTCATCCGAGAAAAAATCAACATCTTTGGGAGGACCCCTTTGAAGTTTTGCTTGTAATTCTAGATTTTTGGGCAGAACAAGTTCAGTACCCTCACCTGAAGTGGAAAAATATCTCTCCAGTACCATCTGGTACACAATATAAAATAAAGTCAATATTCAAGAAATGTCTTCTCTTGTGATTGGCATTTTAAAGAAGATAGAGCATAAAATTTTATATCCCAAGTTCATATAACTTTGTAAGAATATAATATATTGCCAAAGAAAAATCACTTACCATGGCAGCAAAGGCATCAAGTTTCTTTTGCTGACAGGACTTACTCAAACCCCTGAAAGAGTAGTGTGTCAATTTCCCCAATAAAATACTACACTACCACAAAAATTTAATTGACAACTTTTAAAAGGAATTTTTTAAATTTCATTTGACTCTCACATCCTATAGCACACTTCCTCTGATACCAACGACCCTTAGCTCACAGCCCTCAACGACATGTCATTTCTCCATTCCCCCATTAGAGCACAATAGGGTCTCCTATTTACATACACTAAAAAAGGGTTCAGAAGTTAAGCACGTAATAGCTTCAATGGAATAAAACAAAAATAGTCTCAACCTACATAAAAACAATTTATAACATGTTTCTCATTGGAGACAACATGCATATTTCTTCTCAAGCAAGCCTTATGTGCGGATGAAGGTTTTAATTTCAGCCTACTAATTTAGTTTTTAAAACTAAAGAACTTCAACATGATTCTCTGTGAGAATGAGATTTCGATAAGAATATACGGTTCTTTTCCCATCAATTACCCTTCATGAAGCATACCAGAACTGTGTCCATAGATTAAACTAAATTATTAGTGAATGCAAGATCGTGTAGGAAGTACAAATCTTTTCACATTGGTGACATTGTGACAATGCACCAGATGCCAAATCATTGCCAAGATTACCATATCACTTACTAAATTATTTATTATTTATTATTTATTTTGCACAAAAGATAGATTATCAAAGGATATAATACAATCAATAAAGAAGTTTAAAACAATAAAGAAGTTTAAAAACAATTACATGTTGACCATTCGATCCATGGCTTCTGTCGTTGTCCCATGTTCATCTTGTAGATATACTCTCCAACCCCTGAAGTAGAGTTGATATATAATAGAAGTTAAACTAGTAATACAAGTAGTTAACAGTTCAATAAACTCCTATCAGGAGCCATCCAGAACTCCAAATTTGTCATTCAAATTTATGAGTAACTCAATGTCAGTGAATATAATTGTTATTTGCTAAGGTCAATCATTTAATATAATTCAACATTTAAGGCATTCCCATAACTCACGGTTCTGGTGGCTTAGCAGCTTCAAGAATGAAGAGTATATAACATAAAACTAAGTCTGATACTATTGCTTTCATATTCTCATTACGGAATTCATAAATAAGGATAGAAGAATATAAATTGTCAAAGCTTCACTAAAATGGCTTACCTCTCAGCAGCTTGAACAGCAAGCCTTCCAGCAACACTTCGGACTTTGTTCGACTGAGGTGTTTCCTTCCCATCAGCAGATTTTGGAAGCCCAATTATAAACTCATCAACCTCCTACAGTTTCAAAATCATGTCAATTTGAAGGTTATGTACCCTCAAGGATATATATCCAATTCTTTAGAAGTACAAGAGAATAAAGATGATTCCTGACCTCTTGTTCGGCAATGTTAACAATCCGAAGCTCAAGCTTCTGTCCTCGCAGTTCCAAAACCTAAATCAACTGCAGGCTTATCAGAATGGATGGCTGATGAAACACAAATAACATATTTCATGATTGCAGTTGAAGTAATGAGCATATATTAATGTTGTCACATTTAACTGCAACATTTTCTCATCAATTGTAGTAATATGTGCTCCACTGGTAAATTTTATGCTTTAGCACGTTTTCTGTTCTAATAAATGCACTGAATTTTGGTTTTAGTCCCTCAATGATTTGGGTTTATTAAACCACCAATTACATCCTTGAAGGATTACTTTCTCTTCTAAGTGGTCCTTAATGTTAAAAAAACTTAAATAGCCTTAAGATATATTCAGAATCATGCTAAGTAGTGCCCCAAATGTTAAAAGACCCTTCCAATTAGTCTCTAAACTTTACAAAAATACACCAATTTAAGGACAAAGAAATATACAATACTTTAAAGATTCCTGAATAGTTTTATTACTTTAGAGACTATTTAGGAAAGAAGATACTACTCCAAGGATCCCTGACAAAATCAAATATTAAGCTAAATGCTGATGTGTTACTCAATCAGTTAGGAATTCATTTGGCATGTCACTACTTGGTATGTGTTTGGATAAGCATTGACAAAAATGATTTTAAATGAAATTGCTTTTAGTTAAAACTGATCTTCAAGTGACGTAATTATGTTTGGATGTTTTTAATTTTAAAAGTTTTTTTTTGTAAATCCAAGACAAATGCTACATAAATTTGTTTTCAACTCGAAATTAATTCTGGGTCAATAAACAATTCTGGACTAATATTAGCTTCTGCGTCAAAGGGAGATTTTGATGCGGAAATCAAACAAAAAGAGCGTCAACAATGCCATTCAAACAAACATCAACAATTAGGTGACATTTCAACATGACTCCCCACAAACCAAACACGCACTAAATAAATCTATCATATAAGGAGAAACAAAGGACTCACTTCATCCAAATTCAATCCCAACATTTGGAAAAGATGCTTAGAAAAATGGACAAAGAACCCAAAACACAGTAAAAAGAATACAAGTTGAATTCACCCAAATTTCTATGAAATTGGAAATTTGAAAAGTAAAAGAGAAAAAGAGAATTTGTTACGGTTAAGGGGCGAATGGAGAAGCCTTTGCTGAGGGCAAGGCCAGTGCGAGCCAATCCCAAGTCGAGCCCAAGGCTGAAGCCTCCTCTCCATTGCGGCTCTCTCTTCCTCCGAAGAGCGTTTGGGGGAAGTTCATCCAAAGTTAGTGCATTTACTCTGCTGTAACTATGAACATACCCATTTTCACAATTCACAAAAGATGGGATTTTTCTAACATCTAAAGGGGAATCGCAGAGGAACAGTTTCTGGGGTGGCAGATGCAGCACCTGCTGCGTCAACATTATTGCAACTGAAGAGTGTAAGAGAGTTTCAAAAGCGAACAGAAAGGATAATATATATGGAAACTATACTTTTCTCTTATACATATTTTATTAATAAAAGAATAGATATGAAAGTGAATAATATTTTTACTATTTTTTTATATTCAGGTTTAAATAATTAAGTAACTAATACCAGTGATTAAAAATATCAAACAAGAATATATTACATAATCCCAGCTTTTTCCTTGTGAAAGGGATATATCTACTATTTGTTTATTTTCACTTTTATCATTTTTTAATTTTGTGTTATGATATGGAAGCCTTAAGACATACCTCCTTCATTTCATATTGATCGACATTTTATTTTTATAAAAAATATCACATAATTAATATTTTTATTTTAATAAAATATTATTTTTTATATTCAATTTTGTTACTTAATAAATACTATTTTTATAAAAAAAACTTAATAATTCATTTAATATAAATATACACTAAAAAATTATTAAATAAAAACTATTTTTAGAAAAAATATTTAGTTATTATATTGATTAAGTTAAATACTATTTTATACACTAAAAATTTGTTGGTATGTAATTTATATTATTAATTCTTCTTGCCGATTGACCTACTCGGTTGACTGCAGCGTCAAGTTCTGGCTCTGTCTATCTCTGTTGGAATCTGCTATTCCCTTGGTTGTTTTGGAATGCGGTTCCGTTGAGACAGAGGGGGTCCTACCTGTTGATTGCACTCCGACGATCAAGTCAGTACAGGGCTTATAAGAAACAATAAGTATTGAGTTTCAGTCTTAGAAACAACTTACCTTAACGTGAGATCTCAGGTCTCTTTTATAGTTTACCTCTTGTAACAGCTTTCTATCACGAGAATATAATCTCAACTAAAAGCATACTCGACAGAAAAATATTCTGTTCAAGGGCACACTCTCTTGGTGCTGCAACCGAACAAAATCTTTCCTCCATGGAGTGCATAAAATCATAACAGAATAACCACCAAGGTACCAACTCATGTACCAGCATCAAAGGTCCAATCTGTTTACATAGCCACCCTCAGCGTGGTGCTACGTTATCTTTCGAACGCATGCAACCTAACTTCTACATAAAGGTTTTAAAAGGAAACCTTTACTTAAGTTAGACCCCCTGCGTACTAAGCACACCCCAAGGTCCAAAACTACCCCTCACTAGCCACCTCGGCCTTATGCACAAGGGGTTATATGAAGAGCTTAACTAATAAATACATTTAGGGCCCCATCTCATGATCCACCAACTTGGCCCAAGAGCCGAGCTGACCTGCCTATAATTGAGGCTGAGGTCCGACCACCGAGCGCTGGTCCAGTACATTAATAAAAAATTATAAAGTATTTTCTAAATTGATAATATTAACTATCAAAATTTTAGCTACTAACTATTTTATATTCTAAATTAATCTTTATAATGATTAATTTTAAAACTAAAGTAGTTAGTAGTTAAAACATTGATAACTAATGTTAAATACCAATTTAGAAACTAGTTTATAAATTTTTATTAATAATAGAAACTACATATACCAATAGTTTTTTAATTTATAAAATACTATCTAACTTAGTTAATATAGTAATTAATTGTTTTTTTTCTAAATTTATTTTCTATTTAATTATTTTTTTAGTGATATTTTTGGTAAAATTACTCCTCACACTACAATAAAACATAAAATTAGTTTTCAAATATTAGTGTTGACCAAATTGCGACAATATGAGATCTAACATAACACAAAAGGTTTTTTTTTTAAGTTAAAGCATAAAATTATTTTTAAATAATTTAATTGTTCACAAGCTTATCCAACTCTAAGTCGACTTTAATAAAGTTTACTTAATTCTTTTTAACCTTTTTTAATAAGTCAAATTATTTATGTTCATTTCATACTAGGGTCAGCTTAGCCAACACTTACTAGAATAATTAAAATAAATAAGGTTAGTTGATATAGTTAACACCAATATTTATATGTATTTAAGTTAATATCGACTAAATCAAAATTAATTTTATTGATTTTATCATATATTTAAGTTAATGTCGATTAGACCAATGCTAATATATTATATCTTTAATATTTATTTAAGTTAAAATCGGTTAAATTGATCTTAATTTATATGTTATGAATTAGTACGCTCTTCTGACAACAAATAGGAGTTGCAAATTACTTTAATCTTTAATCCAAAGGTACAAATTTAAAGATGACAAATATCCTCATTTAAATTTTCATTTCTCTCTTTCTATATAAATTTCCTCACATTCATCTTCTTCATGAACACCCATCTCATTTACCCACACTCATCTCTTTCGTCAACATTGATCTCTTTCATCCACACTCTTCCCCTTATCTCATTCATCCACACTTATATCCTCATGTCCTTCATTCACATTCATCTTTCTTCATCCACATTCACCTTCTTCATTCACATTCGTTTTCTTCATCTACTACATTTATTTTTCTTTTTTGTATTTTATTTTATTGAAGAGGAAGATTGTCATTAGTGTCGGTCACACCAACACAAATTAAATTATTATTAAAAATAAATTTTATTTAATTTTAAAATAAAAATGTATTAACGTCAACTTATCAATACTAAACTATTTAAATTAAAAATTAGTGATGAATTAGCTACAACGTAGAGTCGGTCGTAAAAATTCAACAATAATGAATTAACATTTATAATTACTTTTAGTTTAGAGGATTTGTATTTTTTAAATTTATAGAAAAGGGTCAATTACTATGAAAAGAGTGGATAATAATAATAAGAAGAAGAAATATAGTAAGAGGGATTTAAGTTAAGACCTTTTGGGTAAGAATTTATAGTATTTTATTCTTTTATAATGACATTCCATTTATATTATTATTTAGTTGATGGTGTAAAATTTTTGAAATTTTAAAAGAAAATAATAGAGGTGACGTTTTATGCATTAGTTGTGGTTGTGAGTATGCATAATTAAATAAAAATCAATTTTAGAAATAAAAATGTAGATTTTATTTAATTTTAAAATAAAATTGCATTAACATCAACTTGTCTAATATTAAACTATTTAAATTAAAGATTAGTGATCAATTCACCACAACTTAGAGTCGATTGTGAAAAATCAACACTAATAAATTAACATCTATAATTACTTATATTTTAAAGGGTTTTTATTTTTTAAATTTATAAAAAAGGGTTAATTACTATGAAAAAAAGTGGATAATAATAATAAGAAGAAGAAATTATATGAAGAAGAAATATACTAAGAGGGATTTAAGTTAACACATTTTCGGGTAAGAATTTATAGTATTTTATTAATTTATAATACATCCAATTTATATTTTTATTTAGTTGATGGTGTAGAAATTTTAAAATTTAAAAAATAATAATAGAGGTGATGTTTTATGCATGTGCATTATCATTAAGTAAAAATCAATTTTAGAGATAAAAAATAATTAATTATTATATTAACTAAATTAAATACTATTTTAGGGACTAAACAAATTATTGGTATCAAATTAGTTTTTGTTGATCAAGGACTATCTTGAAGCTTTGATGTCTCCAAATCCATGGTGTTTGATGGAAGGCTGGAGTTGTTGTTTGTGTGGGTGGGTTTTGGGTATAATGATGTGTAATCCACTCTTTGTTTTTATCTAAAACAGTTTGGAATCAAAACCTTTTTGAAAAAGATTGTTTTATGAAGAAGTGGAAAAACAATCTGTTGTTTTGTCGTTTCAATCAGTTGTTTAACACTTAAAGGTTTTTGAAAAGGCTTTGAAGCTATTTGACTTGGTTAACTTTGCTGTCAAACCAATTCAATCGGTTGTTTCGTGACTTCAACCGATTGTTTATTGAAAATCTATAATAAAATTTTTGTTATGTTTGCAAATCATCTTTAAATGTTTTCTAATTGAATAAACTCATGCTTTAAATGTTTTTAACATCTTTTAGAGTATTTAAAGAGGTTGTTATACTCTTTTAAAGTTGGATAACAGTTTTGAGACATTTGTGAAAGTGTGAAAATAGATTTGAGTTTTCAAGATTTGCATTCAAGCTTTTGGGTTTTCTCAAAGAAGTGGAATAGGATTGCTATAATCTTTTGATTTGATCTTCATCAGGTGTAATCCTTTCTGTATCTCTTGTATTTCTGAATATTGGTGTGTAAGTGCAGAATCAGATGGTGTTCTGATTTTTGTGGTGTTTGTGTGCCAAAGGAAGTGTGTGACTTGAGGTGCTCAAGGTCACTTCTCTAGTGTGTGTTTGTAATCTGGATTTTGATTGCACAGTAGATACCTAGTGGTTTCTTGGGATAAGAGTGAACCAGTATAAATTGTTTGTGTGCTTTTCTCTTGCCCTGAACTCATTTAAATTCTGCTTTTAAGTTTTTTTTTAACTATGCTGATAAAAACAATTGGTTGAATCGCAAAAACAACCGGTTGATTTTCTGATAATCAACTTAAACAATTTTTGTTTGATTGCTTTCTGGATTTCTATATCTGTGATTTTGTATTGAATTTCATTATACCTTCAAAGTTTGCGAAAATCTTTCATAAACAATTCACCCCCTCTTGTTTAAGCCCATATATTTTAACAATTGGCATCAAGAGCTTGGTACTTGAAAAATACTCAAGTTTGATCATAAAAATCTTTTTCTTATGGCTGAAAAATTACCATTTGGGGAGGGTGCATTAATAAACATACCACCTTTCTTCTGTGGTTTGAATTACCAATTTTGGAAGGTACGTATGAATATCTTTGTTGAATCTCTTGATAAAGGAATATAGGATGCAATTGAAAATGCCCATTTTATTCCAAAGCTTGAAAAGGATGGTGTTTATATTAAAATGCCTTGGTCCCTGTACCGTCCCGTCATCGGACATTAACCGAAGGTGAAAGTCAACGCATGGTGGAACCCCTCCGGGGACCCATGGAAGAAGGTCAACGGGTTGACCGCTCGAGTCATCGCCTCGCTGAGGCATCGCCTAAGTAAGGCGTCGCCCAAGAGAGGCATCGCCCAAGAGAGGCATCGCCCAAGAGAGAGGCATCGCCAAGCAAGGGTACCGCCAGGTTAAAGCATGGCCAAGCTAAGACATCGCAAGGAGGCTTCGGGCCACGCTAGTTCAGAACAGTAGCAAGGGGAAGAGAAAGGTGGCTTTAAGGCCCTAAATTCTAGTACCAGTAGAGGGTAAACCTGACTCGTGAAGTATCCACGCCACTGTTGGGAGGCCCTGGACAGATACGACCCATGAGAGGGCCATGACCAGGGGAGAACCACATGCATGATACGAGAGAAAGGTAGATACACCCCCAGGGCGAGTGACTAGTGATTGGGGCACATGAGTTGGCACCCAAAAAGTCAACCCACGTGACAAATGCACTTCGCAGAAAAGAGGGCTCACACGATGGAAAAAACCCTAAGTTGGGTGGCGGCGCTGTAGGACCCTCTGCACAGAATAAA
>Ga0123342_1008263_pt1 | contig 13227 bp, 7 predicted proteins | sample Turbeawhitnodule_FD_89960 | JGI IMG/M metagenome (GOLD analysis project Ga0123342, IMG submission 89960) | Root nodule microbial communities of legume samples collected from Mexico - Turtle bean Mexico white nodule | ecosystem: Host-associated > Plants > Roots > Nodule | place: Mexico: Nepantla...
AATAAGACACTATTTATCTATATATTATATAACAAAAATTTATAAAGAAAATATTTTAAAAAAAAAAAAATACAAAATTGATTTTAAAAAAATAAAAAAAACACAAAAAAATAAATATTATATATATATATATATATATATATATATATATATATATATATATATATATATATTATTCCCATTTTTTTTTCTTCCTAAAACTTTTGCTTCCAAAGATCCAACCCAATCTTCTTTAAGGAGATATGTATGAAAATAAACTATCTTACTATAGACCTCTTGTGTTCCAAAGAAGATGGAGAACATGCTATTAAAAGTTCCAATTAGTTTGAAATCAAATTTAATATTTTTTTCTTTATTTTACAAGTAATTACACAAAGACTGAATATTTGTTTAAAATCTTCTCTCTTTTTTCTCTATAGCATGCTTCCTCATTTGAAAGTTTCATCCAAAATCCACATTCTTTTCTCTTTACAACTACTTGTTTCATACTTATTTAATATATATGTGTATGAGTGAGGGTGAGAGTGAGAGAGAGAGAGAGTAATAAGAGTTGAGAAATGGTTATTTATGGCTGTTTGCTTATTAAAGTGGAGTACATATTAAATTAAAATAAATTTATTTAATGTGTTTAAAATATAAAACATAATAAATATTTATCATAAAAAATGAATAAGTAAAAGAATGGAGAAAGAAAAAATAGTTAACTTTTTTTTTCATTTAAAAAAATATAATGTTACAACTTCTTAAAAAATGATTAATATTTAAACCAACTCGTCAAATATTGTTCCCATTTAATTTAAAATTTAAATGTACAATTATGTTGTTTCCAATGCACAATGTTATTGTTTATGATATACAGCTTAAATGAATTTGTCCCTTTATTAATGAAGATACATGCAATCTACATTAAAAGTATGTTCTTAAAAATTCTCTTACTAATCTTCTACTAAATGAAAAAATAAATGCATATGAAGAAAATGTTAAAATATATTTATTATTTATTATATAGGAGATTCTCTTAAAGTTATTAAGTGAATATGACATGAGTAAGAAAAGAAAACTATAATAATTAATAAAAGAAAATGGATATAGATTAATCATGTGAGAAATGATGATAGGAATTAATTTTTGATGAAAAATAAAAATGAAGAAAAGAAAAGTAGGGTAAGGAAGGGTGAGAGGTGCAGTACTTGAAATTGAAATGAAATGGAAGAAAGAAACAAGCTAAGATGAAAGTTTCTACAAAACTTGTCTCTTAACTACTTTTAGAACTGAAAAACATAATTTGGAGAGAGAAACATGATCTATGACTAGAGTACAAGTTTGTGTTTTGTTGAGACAGAGAGACTCGAAAATTGATCGTGAGAGTCGGTCTAGGAACAAAATAAGGAGGGTAGACTAGAAGAGCGAGGATTTGGCAGATAAATGTGTGATTCAATATTATGATTCATGGTTACTCTAGATTCCCATGCTTTCAATTTTCAAAAAATATAGCCTTTTTCTTTTCGGGTTCAGTTACTTCCTATAAATCTCAAACCAGCAACTTCAACTCAGAAAAATCCGTGATCTTTAAGATTCCTTCTCTCTCATCATCTTCGGTCTTTGCTGAATATTTGCCTTGCCTTTTGGGTTTGTTCCACAAATTTTTAGGTAATCTTCTACTTGTAGATTTGCCTTTCAGATCACAGTGATGGGGTTTAGATACCAATTATCAAACATTTTACTCTCTCTGTCTCTCTTGAATCTTGAATCTTGAATCTTGATATGGGTATCCTGGTTTTGCTTAAAAATTTAGTCTTGGAGACAGTGGTATTGCAAGATTGAAGCCATAATTGGGAGATACTGCTTGTGCTCATATACTTTGGATTAGATATATTTGGATTAAATGGAAGATGATACAGCAATGCCTCAGGAAGATCAGAGAGAAGGTATAGGCATGGGGGGCCTTGGAAGATCTTCTAAGAAGTCAAAGCAGAAAAAGGTGCCTCAAAGGGGACTTGGTGTGGCACAGCTTGAAAAGATAAGACTAGAAGAACAGCAAAAGAGAGATGCACCTCCACTTTCACCATCTTCAACTGCATTATCATCAACCAAACCATCCTATCTGCCTCTCCCACTTAAGAATTTTCATGACTCCAACCAATCCCATTCTACAACTCTTTTAACTTGTGAGCAACCATCTGAATTTAGGTCCCGTTTGTCATTGCAACAACAACAGCAGCAGCAACAACAACCACAACCCATTGATGATAAAGTGCCTAGCAATGTTCCATTGGCAAACAGTGGTGGCTTTGGGACTGGTTGGCCTGTTGTTCCTGGACACGAGAATGTTCCCAAGTGGTGGAGTTCCTACCAATTTGATTCCGAGAAGAACAAATTTGGAGTGGATGACTCAGGATTGCCAATTCTACTAAGTTTGCCTTTTGAATCCAACTCCGTTTGGCCTATGCCCAATTTGGCACAGAGAACACCACAATATCAACATCAATCTTCTTCATCAGTGGTAAGACAATTTGTTTTAGTTTGATCTCTCTCTTTTTAATTTGTATGATGGGAGTTTTATTTTCCATATATTCGTCACATTCTCTTCCAATTGAATAAAAGGATTGGTTGGTTTAGTGAACATGTATAGGTGAGTGTCTTTCTTTTTTAATTTACATGATGTGCTTTTCATTTTGTCATCTATTCATCACATTCTCTGCCCTTGTAATGAAAAAGGATTGATATACACATGTAGGTGAATGTCTCATCAGGAACTTCATCAACATCTATGCCTCATTTCACAATAGAGCCCCCTTCAAACCAAAACGTTAACGACAGTAGTGTGCCTATGAGACCAACAGATAAGGTATGTGCAATTTGTGCTCTTAAAGTAATTTATGTGAATATTTCAGTTTGGTATCTACTATATATATATATGTTATCGATGAGATGCTGGAAAAGCTTTGTCGAAGTCAGTCATTGAATGTGGTATCTTCTGTGGTGGCTGCACATGGATGATCCACTGGTGATGGTCCCTTGCAAGGACACATGAATGCAGGTGGGTTATGCAATTTATAGACATCTAATGAAATGGATCAGGCGAGGCTGGATCTGCAGATATCATCAACTTGCAGCTTCTAACACCTTAATGCTTCTGAAATTCTTGCGAGAAAGGTGTCAATGCTGACAGAGTTGTTGTGGTTGTGGACTCATGTAGGAGTGTGTTAGAGAAAAAATCATTAGGGTTATAACTCAGCTCCCAGAATGTCCAAGTAAATTGAGCCTTTATTTGGTCATTGTACATGGCTTCAGGAAGATTCATTGGACCCTTAGCAAGGTGGAGGTTGGTTCATAGCACTATAATCATAATTCAGTTATTAAATATGAAGAATGTGTTTTACAATAGAAAATTGTTGAATGTAGTGGATTGGTCTACGGAAGAAATTGGAAAAATAGAAGATGTAATGCAATATAATTAGAAGGGAAGAGATAGAAAAATGAGGTGGGAAAGGAGATGGAAGGGAAAAGTGTATGAATTACCCTTTATACTGCTAGTAATAATTTCCTCTTCTATGTGCCTGAATTTCTCAACTTGTTTTGTATAAACTGGTACGTTTTGATGGAAGAGATTTTCCTTAGAATATTTTTAGTTTATGAGATTTGATATAAGTGTTTGAAACTTATGCAGACAGTTGGAACAAAAAGGTCATACCCTTTCTCCTTGAATGTTCCCAATGCCCCTTCTTTCAATTATAATTTGCCCCCCTTTGCTGAAACAAGAACAAATGTAAAAACTTCCTGCGGTAATGGAAGCGAATTTAACTTTGAGGCTGGCAATTCAACTTCCAGGTAGTTTCAGTTTAACCTTTTGACCCTTATGTTGTAGTTCTTGTCTGCTCATACCATGTGTTTCTGCACCATCTGCAGAGAAGTCACATTCACTTCAGCATCCAACTCTAAGCCAAACACAAAGAAAAGAAGTGAAGAGAATGAGAATTTCAATGGAGATTTTCTCACATTGGCTCCATCTCCTACTTCTTATCCACCTTCAAAGTCCATGCCATCTTCAACTCTCTTAGCATTTCAAAACCAGGTATGTTCTGAATTTGAGTTTCTGTCCAGTTTGGGCAAACTCATTAGCCATTTCCCCCCATTTTTGTATATTCATGATTCATTTTTATATTTCATTTTGTAAAGGGAAATGTAGAAGAACAAATCCCTGCCCCACCAGTGTACAGGCTGTTCAATCAACAAAAGCAACCACTGTATGGCTTCTTCCATCCAGAACCAAAGGAGGAGCAAATTGGACATACAGCAGCCAGGATTCAGAATGGTCATGAAGTGGGAGAAAATGTTGATCTTAATTTGAAACTATGAATAGAACTTCTAGGCTAGTTTTTCCTCACTATAAAACTTGCATTCTCATCTTTTGTCTTTATTCTTCTAGTTTAGTGTTACTAGTGGTAGATATTCCTAAATATGCACATGTAGGGATGAGTATGAAAAGGACTAGAAATTTTGGCCATGTGAGAAGTAAGAGTGGAAAAAGAAAAAAAAAAGAGATGTTGATTTGTTTGTTTTGAGTAGCAATACCTAAGTGCTTTGATGAAGCCAAACTCTAGTAGCATGCCTTTGAGAATTGAGGCTATGCATTTGTTTGTTTGTTTGTTTTTCTTTTTTTTAGTGATTCCTTTCTTGCTTATTACAGTGCCCTAGTTGGATGAGTCAGGAATTGGAGTGGTAACAAACTTTGTGCATGTGGGTTGTGGAGAGATTTGATGTGCATTGTGATAACAAAATTGTGAAAAACGAATTCATGTACGTTAGATCTTGTGTGATGTATCTTTACAAAGATTTAAAAAAGAAAAAAGTATTCACATTATTAATTCTTGTAAATAAATATTTTAGGACCTGTTTCAGAACTCTGGTGGAGGTAACTAAAATTTATTCCAACAACAACCTTTTAAATATCATACTCAAAAACTAGTTAATTAATTATTTTAAAATCATCTTAAACCGAGTTTTCATATTCGTAGGTATTTTATTGAGTAAAATAATGGCTGTACATTAATGATCTAGTTAATAGATATTGACTTAGGAGGAAGGGATATTTATAGGATTATTATCTATCTAATTGAATAATGAAATGAACTCCCATGTTTTGAATGAAATTTAGAGCCAGAATTAAGGAAAGTGTTTTTGTAAAACATTTCACTTAAAAGTATCTGAAATATTGGATCAATGAATATGTAAACAACTTTTATATTGGAAGAAAGTTCAGGCAAAAAAGTTGACCATCTCATGGTTTATATTTTACAATCCTTCTTAATGATCAAATATTAAGTGTTCTTAATATATTAACATTTTTAGGTCACATTAACAATCAAATTTATTATTATTTTATTTTAAAATTTTGTTTATATTAATTTTTATTAAAAAATATAATATTTTATTATTAGATGGGTTTGCAAAATAAAAGTGAGAAAAAAAAACTAGTGAAAGAAACCTTTTCCAGTTCTTCCAATGCATCTACATCTTTTTATTGGTCGAGTTGGATGAAAGATATGAACAACTTTATCAAACAAACAATGCTGATTAAAAAAAAAAAAAAAAAAACTTTATCAAACAACGCTTCCTCTCCCACACAACAAATACTTCCCAACAAAATTAAAAGGGTCACAGCAACGACTTCCGTTCTAGCACAAGTACGAGGATATTTTTTTATGGATTTTATAACCCACCTTTTCACCTCCAATCGACACATTATATGGATCATTTTTTTATCGTCTAATAAAATAAGCAAATTTTGTAATCTTGGTAATATCACGTGAGGGATTAATATAATTTTGGATTTTTGTTGTAATTTTTTTAATTAAGAGATTGAATTATCATATTGGAAGATAAAAAAAAACTATAAAATGAATCAGTATTCTTCTCATGCATATAAAAGAAAATTATTTTTTTTGAATGTGAGAATTTCATGGAGTTCTGAATAACTTAAATATGATATTATAAGAATAATTTGTGACGATTAATATCACTCAATTTCTCACTTTTTCTAGTGTTTGATCAATATCCTTCACCACAAAAATGATGTTACAATACTGCTTACGAATATGTCATTGACACTTCCCCACTTTCATGTTCTCTAGTACCATTATGTCATTGACACTTCTCCACTTTCATGCTCTCTAGAGTTGTTTATCTCCACCACCATTCTAACATCTTCCATCTTCATTGCTTTTGTAAACCCTAGACCACTAAAAACATTTGTAATTATCTGCTATAATAAGTCATAAATATCAAAGAATTCGGATGGATGACTATATAAATTTTTAATCCTACATTCATTGTCATCAATAACAATTATGAATAAAATGGTAATCTTTATTAATGAATGACTTGTAAAACATGGAGTCAATTTAAAAGTCACCACCTAAGAGAGATATATAAAGACCTTAACCTTTAGAAAGTACAATTTATCTTATTATCTTATTCTATATTCTTAACTCTCTTATAATACTAAACACTTAATTATCATTTTTGTGTTCCTCCTACCTTAAGCATAAGAGAGTCTTTTTCAAGTAGACCTCCCCTTTTATTAAAAACCAACTGAAAATTCATTTTCTAAAACATTTCCGAATTCATTTCCGGTAGATGCTAATCTTAAAAACAATCTTTGTTGCATCATCCAATGAATGCTTGCCACTGCAACATCCACTGCATCAACCACCACTTCAACTTTAGCGATTAGGTTTGACTTTATCTTCACCTCTATTGTCAGCAAACGGTCAAACATCAAACTTCCTAGAAACTTGCCTCTAACTACTCGGCCCCTTCAATGCATCGGATAATGGCTTATGAACTCTATCTCCCACCAAATGTTGGGCACACAACATTAGTTTTAGAACGACCAAATGTATGTTCACTTTCTACATCACTTGCCAACAAATGGAAAATCTCTACTACTTTCAACATCCATTGCATCTACCTTAATCATACAACCAAAGTAAAACTTTGAAAATAATTTAAGTAGAAGGTGTTTTTTCTAGTAATGACATCTTGAGCATCTTCAGCCCTGTTCTCACACCTTCAACATCTCTGCACCTTGAACAATTAAACTAAATGTTTTTGGTGAAACACTAATAATTATACCTTGAGTTACACAAAAAATAAATACAAAAATATTTTAAGTAAAATATTAGATGTATGTTTCAAACTATATAGAAATGAAAATAAAAAATGCTATAAGTAAAACATTAAAAGTTATGTGTTAAGTTGCATAAAAAAAATCAAAAGTATAAATGTTTTGGTGAAGCACTCGTAGTTATGTGTCGAGTTCAATAAAAAAATCAAAAGAAAAAATGTTCTCAGGGAAGCATTAACAATTATGCATTGTGTTCTGTAAAAAATCAAAAGAAGAAATGAAGAAATGTTCTAAACAAAGCATTAACAATTATGAGTGAAGTTATATAAAAGTTTAAAAACAAAAGTTTTCTCGTTTAAGCAATAATAGTTTAACACCAAGCAATATCCAAGCAAAAATGTTATCAGTGTAACATCAACAATCATGTTCTAAGTTATACCAAAATTAAAAGCAGAAATGTTCTCAGTTAAACATTAACAATTGTGTACCGAGTTATATCAAAATCAAAAGCAAAAATACTTAGTGAAACATTAAGAGCCATGCAACAAGTTATATAAAAAAAAATGTTCTCATGAAAGCACTAAGAGTTATGCACCAAAGTATAGAAAAACCATAAATGATTAAATGCTCTTGGAAAGCACTAAAGAGTTGTGTGTCACGTTATTGAAAAAACATAAAATACTCTAAAAAAATACTAAGAACTGTGCGTTGAATTATAAAAAAGCATAACAAATTGCTCTCGAAAAATTTAGGTAAGTAAAAGCTTTTAGCTATGCAGCAAGCTATCTCTATGAGCATAATAGAGTTTTCTCTCTTGACAAAGTATAAGATCAACTAATGACAAAGTATAAAGTGTAAGAGATCAACTATGCAACAAGGAAATCCATGAGTATAATATAGTATACGAAAACGAAACTATATAACAACATAAAATACTACCCCAAGAAAATTTTAAACGACCAACTTGGTATGTGTAAAATTATATCTAAAGAATCCCGAACTCGATTAGTAATGGTCCAAACTCCACCCGGGTTATATCTAACAAACCCCAAACTCAATTACTAAAAGTTCGAACTCCATGTCTAGTCATAGCTTGAGCTCAACCTAGTAACTAAATGCGTGAACTACCCCAACGTTATGTTTCTGAATGATGAGAAATCAAAACAATCAGACACGGTGGCTTCACTCTATAATTTTTATTCGTGCTATATTTTGTCTAATTGCACGGATTAATCAAAACTGTAGCCACAAATTCGATGTCAAATCCACACCAGCAATGGAAGTCACCAACAACATAGTCATAGACAAAGAACTATAAAAATCATACACACCCAAAAGGGTAAGAGCCACGAAAGGCACTAACATACGAAACACTATTTGGTCTACGACCAACCAAATACATAATCAAGAACATACACCAATGCCAGGGAGAAGGGGTAAAGTAGGATAGCCAGTATAGATGTCCATAGAGGGAAGACAGTGCGGAAGCTGGCAAAGACACCCAACAAAATGCAAACGACCAAAATAACCAACACTTCTGAAGAGAAGTCCCATGTCAATCCCCTCGCATAAACCAAGGCCAAGAAGACTGATAGACAAAGCACATTATTCATTGTCACTGCACCATATATCTGTAAAAACAGTAGAAATCATGTTTTAAATTACCTGAAGGAAATAAATTATAGTAATTGGTAAAGCTTATAAATCAGCCAGCCTTAGTCATGTATATCGTTGAAAGAAAAGTATGCATGGATTAACACCATTACCCAAGAAATCCAAAACACGACCTTAAGTTCAGAACCAAACCCCTAGGTTACAAAAACCTGCTAGTACTACGGTTGCAATCATTGCCTCAATACTTTACTCCCAAAGTGATACAAGTGACTTGAAAAGTCAAGGCAAGCAGCAATCATTAAATTAATTAGTAAGAAAATATACTAGTAGCCATGAAAAAACACAACAATAGTGATGATGCCAACAAGTAGAGTCACCATTATGATCATCTCACATCAGTTATTCAAACAGCTAACAGTATAATTTAAGACTTGCGAAATTCCAATTTCTCCAACCCTAGAATTTCAAGACTATTGCTATTTGCAAAGTAGGAATCGATGAGGCCACAGGAAGGTGCAACTTTAGATACATTCTGAACATAAACTCCTCTTTCTATTATCTTCTGCGCCTTGTCCCCTCCAAAAATATTTTTTCAATTAAAAAGTATATTAATGTTTTGGAAACAAGAACGTGAAAGGGACCCCATTCAGCATCATATTTATCCAAAACTCCAACCACGAAAGGACTTTTGCTATTTGAATAACCACAAAATAAATTAACTATAAAGAGAACTGAATACATTAACCGTAAAATATCATCCTGAATAAGTCATAGTCAGTAATTCACCCATTTTGTTTAGCTAAGTCCTGAATGAACAAGATCATGCGGCAAATTGCATAATTGAGTGAAAAGATATTGTTCAAATGCTTTATAGTTTATAGGTCATACTCAACATTTGCATACTAATGCCTGAAAGAGAAAGAGTATGAAACAAGAAAACAAACCTCGGAAAAAGTTAATGAGGCAGTTTGCCTCTTATCACGACTAGCAAAAATTATTGCCGACACTGCTTCACTTGAATTGGTTGCTAAAGGCAGAAAAATGAAGGAAATGAAGAAAGCAGGAATACTTGTAGCCTCAGAAAAGTTATCCACTGCATCAACCAGGGGATCAGCAAATGCAGCTGCAATAATAGAACCCAGTAGCAGAAACAGAACTGCTTTGATGGATATCCATTTAGAATTCTCAATGCCCTCAACCTCTTCATTACTCTGATCTCCCACATCCAGCAAATCATGTTCCCTTTTTGTTTCCTGTGCACGAAACACCTGTCAGTCTTAAGCACCAAAATAAAATTTGTGATGTTGAGGATTGCATAACTTACTGTGTGAAAATCACTTAAAAACTTCATTGTGTGTGGACCAGCATCACCAGATGCAACTCGAGCACGCTGGGCCCTTTGAAGCCATCTACACACACCATTAACAAATTCTTCTTCATCAACAAGTGCATTGCCAGAAGTGTCAAAATCATTCATGATCCTTGTTACGGCATCATCATGATCCAGGTCAATCTCCTCAAACTGAATTCCAATAACCAGTGCTCTCAATTCATTATTAGTAAGACTGCCATCTTGATTTTCATCAATGGTTGTAAACAATCTATACATATTCCATTAAGAAGTCATCGACAACAAAAAGCATGAGAATTTGAGAAATGCAAGAAACTTCTTCAAAAGTAACATACTTTTAAGTCAAAGCAAAAAGGAGATAGCCTTACTTTCTAATGACTTCTTTATCAGGTTCACCATTATCATTCAGCAGCCTTCCCAACGCACGTTTCTTCAAATGTGTTAAAAATCCTAGTATAACATGCTTGTGTTTAATATATTCAAGTTTCCTCCTTTGTATCCAGGGCTGGAAAATCTGCACCATTTTTTCTTTTTCTTAATTTCTATAAGATGCAAAAACAATGGCCAGGTTTAAAATAGGTCACATATTCATCCAGTATATACAGTTACTGAAAGTGCTAGCTATAGGATCATCACATCCAACAAAAACAATATTGCGTATCATCCAGAGTTATATCAAAATTGTGCTGCTTGATGAAAAAAAGAAATATAACAAGAAACACAAGTGCACTGTGAAAGAAAATTACCTGGTAAAGACAATAAGCAACCAATAAACCGAGTGACACAATGAGGGCTATCAAAACAGCCAAGTGCCTTCCTGATGTTGAATTAAGAATTTGTGGTAATTGAACGATCACAAATGGAAGGACAGATATAACCATAATCCGTGCTGAATAACTTGTCCAGATATCAGTACTAACACCAGAACCTGCACATGGAGATTTTAGAAGATTAACGATCCAAATGAATCAAACATTCCAAACACTTAAGCAGTACAGCTCAGCTTCATGTATACGATCATCATGGTTTAGAAATAAATAAGAAAATGGAGAATCACAAATTCAGAATATATCTTTAACCAGCCCTCTTCTTAAAGTCTCAAACTCATGTTACAACAATAATAATCAATGCACACATTCAGTAGTTTGAATGCATTATATAATCCTTGATCCACAATTAGGATTGAAGAAAGATACTCGCATGAATCACCAAGTGAACCATATCTCAATTATTACTTCTTGTTAGTGATGTTAGAACAGTATAAAATCATTCATCTGTCTTCATTTTAAACTTAAGCCCTCAGATAGTTAGTTTATGATATTGTATCAGAATATTTATGACCAAGAGGTAACAATCATTCTTCTAAACAATAAAATGTTGAAATTAAGCAAAAAGTAGTTGGCCATATGGGCTGTTCACTGTTCAAGCCTAAAGAGACACTGTACGAGAGGGCATGCTAAAAGATGTTACACATGCTAAAGCCAAAGCTTTTGTGATAGTCAGCCCATGACACTTTTAAAAAATATCATTAGTTAAGAAATCAACAATCAGCTTACGTTGACATAAAAAACATAGAAAATGTTTAAAAGGGAAACTCCAAGAAGGTTGATTGCTTGAATTGAATGACAAGAAAAGAGAGGAAACACCAGAATCTTCATGCTTTGGGAAAGAGGAAGTTGGTTGACGTAACTTGATTTTTAAAAATAAATAATGAACCGTTTCAAATGGCATACCAGTTAAACTAAATCCCCTAGTGTCTTGTGAATCTATAGCAATTGAATCCTCGATGTCACACTTGCCAACAATTACACAGGTCCCCCATATTATAGTAAGAAGCAGCACCGTGGACCCAGCTAGCAGTCCCATTCCAACAGATACCTGACTTTGAGCAGTTTCTTTACTACCTGAAAGCCCAGACACTAAAAAAAAAAACAAGAAATATATATTAAGGGGAAAATGGTTAAATAACAGCACTACATAACCATAAATTATAGTAGGTGTGAGAGACAAAGAAATTCCAAGTGAAGTGGAAAAAAATCCAAAGCACATATATTACAAAAGATTAAAGTTCAGTGAACTTCTGATAATTAAGGAAGCATAAGAGATGTCTCAAAGCAATCACTACTAGTCAGATAATACTGAATCAGCTAAATTATCCAATTTTGGCCTCCATTTGGCAGTTAATAATTGAACAGAAAATCTAGAAATTCTACAAAATCCGTCCCATATCAGCTATTGCTCGTACTGAGAGGTGAGAGTGGTTAATCTTAACTATACAATAAAAAAGAATAGTCAAAATTATATCTAAATAAAACAATTTTGACCATTGACCATCTATACTATATATTTATATGGTCAAGATTAACTCCTCCCAGATTCTCAAGCACAGATGGAACTTTTTTACAGTTTATTATGCATCTGCTCTTCCATGGGACACCCAGGCTCAAAACTACGCTTATTCTTCTACCAAACACCATAAAAAGAAATTGAAATTATATTGAAGTGGAAAAAAAAGGCAGCAGCAAAAAGCATTCCATCATGTAGGGGTTCACACCGCGAAAAATAAGCACCAAAAGTAAAGCAAAGCGGTTGAAAATTCAACACAACCAAAAAGAATCTAAAAAAAAAAAAAAAGATATCCCAAAGAGCAAAGGCGGAAGCGCTTTGGGAAGGAGAATCCGGAAAAAAACTGCAACAAAGGATCCAACTGAATAATCATGAGAATTCAAACAATATTCTCTTCGCCGATTAGAAAAAACTACAAATAGAAAAAAGAAAAAAGGAAGTAGATATTTGGGGGCAGAGAATAAGGCTCTGTATTTCCGATCCTTTTTTGAGGTGGCGGACAACCTTAAACAGGCAGGTAAATTCACAATAGCGACGCGAACCACTTGAGCAAACAACAATCCAATTAAACAAAGAGAATCAGAACAACCCAAACCATCATCCAAACAAGGCCTAACCAAGCACACCACAGTCTACACCACACATCTCTCGCTACTTCACCAACAAAATCTCAATCTGTAGAATCTCATCCAGCACTACAAGCTAAGACAAACATTCCAGCATCATAAAGTAAAAAAAAAAAAAAAAAACTAAAACCACTAAATTTTTAATATTACAAAAAAAAAAA
>Ga0123342_1008264_pt1 | contig 13226 bp, 4 predicted proteins | sample Turbeawhitnodule_FD_89960 | JGI IMG/M metagenome (GOLD analysis project Ga0123342, IMG submission 89960) | Root nodule microbial communities of legume samples collected from Mexico - Turtle bean Mexico white nodule | ecosystem: Host-associated > Plants > Roots > Nodule | place: Mexico: Nepantla...
TACTTCTTCAATGATTTCCAGAATGTGCTTTGTCCTCTGCTTAAACTCTATTGATTCAAGAAGAAGCAGATCAGCACTCAAAAATGTGCTTTCATCAATGGGATAAGTTACCTATAACACAAACTAATCAAACTCGAATATCATTCACAAACACCATACAAACTGAGTACTCTATGAAATAATCAGAGACCAAAACAATCTTACCCTTCCATTAGTAAAGACTTCATTAACATCAGATTCAGACCCACCTGACAGCAAGAAGCTTTATTAAAGGATTTCATGATTACCAAAGAAAAATAGCCAGCAAAAGGCTGTTGAATCTAGAACAGTGGAAAAACAAATGAAGGGAGAAAGTAAGAGAAGCATATAACTATTTCTGAAAGGTACTATGGTCAAATGAATACTATGGTGATACTGGCACGCACACTTTCCATGCATCATATATTAGAATGCAGGCAACTAAATTATGCCTCTCCTCTGCTTTTTTTCTTAATTAGTTTTATCTAGAGGTTTGAACTGTAACTACCCAGGTTCCTAACGAATGCATGACGTTGTACACCCTTATATGTTGAACTTGATACATAAAATAGGTGACACACCATTGAGAATATGCAGCAGAATAAACTTTTGGAAATTTTACTGTATTTCTCCTATATTTTCATTCACCATTTCTATTAATCCATTCTAGTTGTTTTTTCCTACCAAACAAAAATTATTGCTACCTAAGATTAGGCATCCACCAAGATTTTTCCTATTTTTACCTCATAAACTTATATTTCTTCATTTTTCTTTTCTCAAAAAAAGTCATGTGTCCTAAATCTGTGGCTGCTTTGTTATCACAGCTACAAGGGATAACATTATTGTCTTTTCCTTCTTAAATAGTTGAGATTTGTTTTTCTTGGATGGGAAGAAGTACTAAGGGTGGGAAAGGTACTAGGGTTGAGTTGTGCATCATCCAAGTTTAGACTATTTTTTTCTATATTCTCTAAAATTCTTTACTCACTCTTTTATTTTACAATAAATATTTTAAAATCTAATTTTTGCAAATGTTTATTTTTTAGAATAAAAAGAGACCTACAAACTTTTTATAAGGTACAAAATTTCAGACCCCAAGTTTGTGTTCAAGGATGCTCTTCACTATTCCACATGCATTGTAAAGAAAAAAAAAATGCATGCTATTGGTTTGGGTTTATTTATTTCATCCAAACTCCTTTAATGTTTTTTGTCTCATGTCCTCTCCTGTACTATTGAATGTGCCCAACTTCCATGAATTCAGCCTATAATGTGTAATATATATAACTATGAAAATAATATATGCTAATAGAGTTCAATAATTAGAGTTACTAGAAAACAAATTTGATATATTTTTGGAACTAATGCAATTACTCTCATTGTATCAGGGTAATCTCCGAATGTAATAGGATCCATAAACCTGCAATAAAATCATAGACAAAAAAATTTACTCTGTAACAATTAATGTATAAATTAAAAGCTATGCCACCTTTTTTATTGGGAAAAATGTCGGATTTTTATAAAAATCCTTTAATGCAACCTTGTATGAAATGTAAAATTATTCACGACATTCAGAAATGATCCAAGAGTTTAATCATTGTCAACACATTCTTTAGCTCAACTTACATGCAAGGCAAAGTGGTGTGTGTATTATCATGCTATAAGTTTTAGGGACTGTTGCAAAAAGGAAAACATTTGAGCATATAGAAATCTTGTTTCCTCATTTAGTATAGTTCATTTGTTTATTTTTGAAGATCCAGACTTGGTTCTTTGCATTCCCAAAATGAAAATTTGTTGATGTCAACAAGTATTAGAAAGAAGTATCGTGACTATATTGTTACTTACTTACCACCCAATATTGAAGTCTCGGGCCCTTTGAGCAGCCCTTACATCATCAGTGGAGTTAGTTTTTGGAAGATAACCAAAAGAAAATATATTTAACCCAATAATGCCTTGCTGCATGGCCTGCATCCAAAAAAGATTGTTGTCTGAATAAATAAAATGATGATTAACCATTTCAAAATGATGACCATCTTTAATGATATCCCTCCTGATTATGGTTCAAAATGCCATATAGTAGAGTGGTACATTTGTTAGATAATTTTTACCTGGTATTTCTTCCTATACAGCCTAGCAGCTGAAGCATGTGCTAACAATATATGATGAGCTGCCAAATATGGCTCAGTTGAGGAATTTCCTTTGGAGCAGTTAAATAAAGAGGGAGAACACCGGTGAGGTGGTGACATTCCTACACCATAGCCAAAAAGTGCATACGCATTGGCCATTCATTGTTGTCCAGTGCTTAATTATGTCACCAAATTCTCTAAAGCACACATCCGCATATGCTGTGAAGTCTTCCCTATAAGCATACACATTTAAATATGTTAATCACAACAAAAACCATTGCTCAGTTTTATAACTGATGTATTTGTGATGATCTCTATCTAGGATAATTAGAGATTTGAAATTTGGGAACCATACACAACTCTTCAACTAAGCCATCCTTCATATTCATCCTCCAATGTTTGTGGTAAGTCAAGATGGAGCGGCGTAACATGTGGCTGGATTCCTACAAGATGAGGAATTTAATGAAAATAAATATATATAAATTGGAAGAACCTTTCTAAGGAGTTAATCAAAATTTATTCTAGTCTTCACAACCATGGCTTATCAGTTCATTGATGAGGTTGTTATAGTATGTAGACTCTTGGGATTCACTCGTCCTCTTCCATATGGTAATACATGAATTTGTGAGGTATTTAATAATTTCCTACAATGCAATTCTAGCCTCCCTCTGTCCCTTCTTAAAGTAAAAACCATGAGATCCACTCTCCTCACCAGTGGCTGCCTTTGCACATATCCAAACCATATAAACTGATTTTATATTATTTTTTCCTCAATCATTGTCACACTTAAGTTGCCACCAATATCTTTTCTCATACAATCATCTTGTATTATGTCCTTTTTCTTTACAACAAGACATTCATCTTAACAAACTCATTTTCACTGCTCTAATTTTTCTCTCATACTATTTCTTAAAAGCTCAAGATTCACAACTATAGAGTATAATTAATCTTACTATCATACTGCAATACGAAAAAACTTCTCTCTTACCTAGGTAGGAGCTTTGTGCTCACATATAACTCTCAATGTTTTCTCCTTTGTGTGACATCTTCATTAATTTCCTAAACATTCTATAATATTGATCTACGTTGCAGTTAGACATTTCCAATTTCTACTTTCAAGTAATTTTCCTATTTATTTATTTATTTTTTTGCTAAAAAATTACATATATTGCGTACCACTCCTACTCAAGTAAAAACCTTCGGTTTTGATGCCAATCTCCAAAACCCAAATTTATAGTTAACATCTACCTTGCTTCCTCCATCAAAACTATAATGTGCACAGAAAACATTATTTAAGAATACACACATTGCAAGCAGACAAAAGATACACACATTTAAAAAATTAAAACAAGGGTTTCGGATTTTAAGAAAGAGAATCGTGAAACTGGAAGATCCAAGGGTTTCGGATTCGTGACCTTTTCCTCAGAGCAGGCCTGAGATATGCGATTGAAGGAATGAACGGTCAGAACCTTGACGGTCGTAACATCACTGTGAACGAAGCTCAGTCTCGCGGTGGAGGCGGCGGTGGTGGCCGTGGAGGAGGTGGAGGTGGTGGATACAGCCGTGGGGGTGAAGGATACGGAGGTCGTCGTGAGGGAGGTTATCACCGTAGCTGTGGTGGTTACAGTGGTTTAAATAACCTCTACTACTATTTATGTGTCTTACTAGAGTTTATAATAAACTCTACTAATAAACTCCTCTTAAAATTAAATCATCTTAAAATTAATTTTTTTTTGGTGAATAAAATTATTGTATATATATACCTAAACCTATATTTATATATACATACTAAAATTATTGTAAAATTAATAAATAAATTAAACAATTTTATTTAATGTAATCTTAGTAACAAAATCATGTCACATTTATATTACTAACACATTAATAAATAAACTAGCTATGAAAATATTAAGTTTAATTCAATAAATGATATACCCGCATGGAAGATCTATGTTAAGTATGGTGTACCATAAATTAATATTTGATATAATCTAAAATTTGTATCAACAAAGAACATAAGAGTCAATTATTAGAGTAAGTTCATTACAAGTTACGTCAATTATTAAAGTAAGTTCATTACAATTCAAGTCACATATCTACACATGTTACGTGTAAAAAAAATTCTTTATGTGTTTCTCCTCCACCTCAACAAATGTTTTGCTGCACCCATCATTCTTGGAAAAAACCATTTTATCCCTTTTAAAAATACTTCCAAAATACATTTTTTGAAATATTTTCAGTAACATATTTTACGAATTCTAAATTTATGATTATAGAAATTAAAAAATGTGTTTTAAAAAGAATATTCTGAAATTGTTTTTTCCTTCCGGATTTCCTATTCGAGAAACACACTTTGTTTGTATAGCCCTTATTCCAAAAAAAACTTTTTCTTACGTAACCTTTATTCCAGAATTAGAATGCAAAAGAAAATGTAGGGTGCAGAAAGAAATACTCAAGCAATTATTTTCTTTCCCCAATTATTTTTGTGTGAATCGACAAAAGTGTTTCTAGAACAATTTTCTGAATGGAAAATATTTTTCAGAAGATATTTTTGCATTTTGAAATTGATTTTACATAATAGGATTTGATTTTTGAATTCAAAATTTTACTTTTGGAACACAATAATTTATTTATATTTTTTTTCCAAAATATATTTTTTTAATTATGGATTTTCATTTTTAAAATAAAAGACATTTTTGGAAATTTAAAAATGTACAAGGTGTAGGTTAAAAAAATTGGGTGTAGAAAGATTTTGTCTTTTGAATCTGAAAGTAATGGAAAATATACAATATAAAAAAATACTAAATATATTTGAGATCTAAAAGTAATAAAATCTTTTAGAAGAATTGAAATCAAATACATCTATATTTAGGTTTTTTCTCCTACTCTCACAATATTTTGGTTCCATAATTTTTAAAATGACAATTTTACTTTTCTTTAAATTTTTGCATATTCTCCATAACACATTTTATAGAATCTTTATATTAATATTTTCAAAAATTTCAGAACATGATTTATGGAACTAAATTTTCAGAATAAGATTTTCAAAAAATAATATATTCTGAAACGCATTTTGGAACAATCTTTATAGAATAAAATTTTCATAATAAACTTTCCAAAAATATATATAATACCTTATGGAATGTGTTTTTTAAAATGAGTTATCTGGAAAAAAAAGCATTTTATAATACATGAAATGTGCTATTGAAAGAACTTTCCAAAACTCTCTCTCTTATGTAAGAATGCAACAACAACAATATCGACAACAATCATGATTATGAACGATATTTTAATATTTTTTTACCAACAATAAGGCTAAAGTTAATAATAATGATGGGGTATAGGAAGTAAAATTTCTATATTATAAGAAAAAAATATTTTGAATTATATAATTTGAAAGATATTTTCAGATTTAGAAGTGCTTTCTAAATTTACAGAATCTAGAAGCAATTTAGAAAAAAAAAATCCGATGTTATTTCAGATTACATAATCTTAAAACTAATCATAAATCTAAAAGAAGTTTCTACATTATAAATTCAGAAGTTAATTTCTAATTAAAAAAACTTTTAAATTATATAATCTGAAATATAAGCTACACCACACTATAAACTTCATATATTTTAATTACTTTTTACATAAAATATTTTTGAATATAAAAATCAATGGAAATAACACAAGAAATGAAGAAACTTGAATCATGTTTAAAGTTTATGATTAAAGTGTTTTGATTTAGTTTAAGTGGGCCGGGTGGGCTTAAAATTGGGGTGAAACGGTTAAAAGTTGATAATAGGAAAGCAAAACGACACGAAGCATCAGAGTCAACATCACATGTTCCAACTTCACTGCACATCTTCTCATCGCATCATCATCATCATCATCACATCTCATGCACAACCCATGTGGGGGCACATCGCATCCACCACCACCACCGCACATACCATCCAAAACCCACGTCGTTTACCACCCGATTCTCCAACCCTGCCGCCGCGCCCATGATCCCGCGCACTCCCCCTATATGCTGACTAACGCCGCCGCCGCCGCAGTCGCCTGGCTCCGCCGCCGCCGGATCCGCTACCTCTTCCTCCTCCTCTGCTCCCCGCTCCTCCTCCTCCTCCTCTGCGCCGCCCTCCCATTCCTCTGCGCCGCCGAGCTCTGCCTCCGCATCCGCCTCTGGCGGAAGCTCCTCCGCCGCGACTCCGCCGCCGCAGATCGTCTCCGCCGCTGCGAGGAAGGTTTCCGCGAGGAGGAGCAGCAGGAGAAGAGTCTCTTGCATCGGTACCTCGAAGATCAGCTTTTTCTCGTCGGATCCATGTACGAGTGCGGCGACGATGACGATGACGATAACGACGACGGCGAAGAAGAAGAAGAAGCTTCTAGAATCGTTGAAGATGTCGAAAGGTTAGGTAGTTCCACTGCTCGAAACCCTCTCTTGAGATGACATCACATAGTGAAACAAAGGAAAGAAAAAAAAAAACTTTTATTTTCTTATAATTTTATGCTTGTATATAAATGTGTATTTTTTTTCATTGTTTTTACTTTTTATAGAAAAACAAAATTGATTCAGATTCTGGGAACAACTTGGGTCTCTTTTCTGGTTCTTGTTCATGTTTCATCAGTTTTCTTTTCTAATTTTCCTTCAATTCAATTTCTAAAAAGGAAGAGTTTTCAATATTCAATAACAATTTTTCCGCCATTAATGCCAACCACTAAAGCTTTGATAAAATCTGGTGCCATCTGTGTTCAAATTTGTGGTTTTCCTTAATAGAAACACAAAACTAATGAAATACCATATTTTGTTTTTACATTTTGCAATAAATTTTCTTACAATATCTTAGTTTTAATCTTTCCCACACATAAATACAAGTAATGCATGATTCTTTTAATAAACAATTGAATGAGAAAATAAAATCAAATAAATTAATTTTGTTAATCAATTTATGTACTTTAATATTTTTACTATTTGTTTTGTAAGTTGATGCATATATTAAATAAAATTATCAATTAGTTATATCTTATTATTTTAAGGACAATTGTGTAATGAATTATAAGATCAAATAATGAAGATAACAAGATAGCTTAAGGCTTTAATGGTGTTTTAAAATAGAAACTTGTTACATGAAAAACTTTGAAACAAAATATTTTTCAAAAATAAAAACACAACCTTGCCCTATTTTAATATGTTAAGAAAAATTATTTGGCTAAAGAAAGTAGTTGGATATACACATTTTTTAACCAATTATATACAAGTTTTGTTTTTAAGAAGAAGAAAAAAGTTACTATTTCTTATTATTAATCACACATCGAGATAATCGACTATAGAGTAAGTTCTAAGCTTTTGGAAAACAAATGGATATTATAATCAATTGCAAAATCTATGTAATTGATTATGTAATGTACTATTCAATTTCATGGAACATTATGTAACAATTAGAAAAATATATTTGCTTCAACTTTTAAAATAACGCATTGCATAGTAAAAAATAAATTTAGTAAAATTTAATTGCTCGATTATGTAATTGATTACACTCAAAATAATTGATTATATAGTTTAAATTGGTTTATTGAAAACTTATATGGACAAGAGAAAAGTAATAGATAGAAAAAGTAACCAATTATGAAAAAATGTTTTTATTAATATAAGATGAACAAACTTATTTGTAACATAAAGAAAATATTACAAAAACACTTGAATAAGATAACATTACCGTAGACAATTATTTGAGATTTAAAGATGATAAAGCTTTTTCAACAAGGACTTTATAAAAAAAAAAGAATTTAATTAAAGTTTGATTGTTTCTTAAATTTAATCTTTTATGTTTATTTTTTAAAAAATGCTGTACTTTTTAAAAAATGCTGTCCTTCTGGTAAGGAAAGTGTTGATCTTATAAGATTGATGTTTTTCTCATTACTTATAAACTTCTATCCTCTTCTTTCTCCATTATTATATATATTTTTTTGATATTTAAATTAATATGAAAAAAAAAATTCAGATCATTGAATTGTAATTTAATTAAATTTTTAAAAAAATCGCAAATATATTTTAATTAATGATGCTAAGAAAATGATTTGGTTTGAAAAATAATTATGCTAAAATTTCTTCATCTAACATGTAATGTCAAACACGTTTTGCTAACTTTTTTTTATCATGGGTAAATGATATTTTCTTGTTTATTTCGACTAATGATCAAAGTGTGATTCATGCGTTTGTTAAACTACACCTAATGTAAGTTTGACCTAAAATAGTTCGTTAAAAATACAAACTTAAGGATATAAATTTTCATAAACATTTTTCAACAAATTTCATTTGATGAAACATAAAACGCTTTTCTTTAGATCACATGGACATATTTAAACGCTTATTTTATTCTTAGTTCTTTTAGTCCAAAAAGGTAATGTCAAAAGTAGATTCGCAACTCAACTAAATCACTTTGACTAACATATATTTATGTTTACTTTAATACGTGATTAGATAATAATTTTAATGTCTGACCAATTAATAGAGATGCAAATCAAATACTTAGTTTTAAAACCATTTTGGTAAAATATTTTTAGTATGTACTCACATGTTAGCCCTCCTTCTATGATTAGCGCAAGTAATGGTAATATGAAATATAGAAAATATAAGAAAGAGAGAAAAATCACACAATAATTCATATTGATTCATATGTAGCAACATACTACATCTAATTCTGATCAACCAATTTAGTGTGAGATAAAAATATGTTTTTGAAAATATACGAAGATATATATGTTTAAATGATAAGGTTACTGGTGGAATTTTATCTGTATAATTTTAGTAAAAATATTGTTGGATGTCCTCGATTCAGTGAAGTGTAATTTGAGTTACTTTATTAAGTGTTTCATTTGATACTCTTGTCTAATAGAACTATTTTCGCTCAAGCATAACTATCGTATGATATCTTTATTTAAGTGATATTTACTTAGTTTGTCTGAATGTAATTATTGTATGTAAGTGTGTTATGTAGAAATGTTTGATTTTGTGATTAGGTGATTATCTTTTTTAATTAAATGTATTATATTCATGAAATGACATTATTATATATGAGGTGTGATGTTGAGGTTTCAAAACTGGGATAGTATATGGACCAAGGTTCTTTGTGAGTAATAAACAAATATCTATGTTGTAACAAAGATTTTATAGCTTCGTTGATGGCTTGGGTCATGTAGACTATGACATCTAGTGTGAGAAACTAAATGGACTATTGTATCGTCAAATTCTGAGAGTACATAAGAACATATTCCAAGGTTTGGAAAAGAATATACTTTAAACTCACCGTGATCTATGTAGTTGAGGTTGCATACATGACGTGCTAAAATAGGTCAGGTGTTAAATCTCTGATGGAAAAATGCTTAATACAAGTATTCTAGAAGGTGTTAGTAGATATTCCTTGACGAATATCTTGATTATGGAAATTTATGTGTGATTCGTACATATGTGTGTATGTGTATGTGTATGATGTAAAGGATTCTATAATTTTATGTGTTTCGAAATTTGGATCTTATAAATTTATGCTCTTTTATGATCTTTTTGGTAACTTATCTTTGTGTTGGTTGTGTCTTCATATGTGATAACATAAAACTTCCGAGTATACACCTAAATTTAAGTATAGTAAATGTTAGAGCTTCACCTCAAAGGACATAAATGTAAGGACACAATATTGTTTTGTTTTTTTCTTTTCAAATGAACCATGTGTATAACAGATTATCTTTTTTCATACTTATATTAAGTGATGTTTTTTATATTAGAAAAATAAACCACTGAATATATACTATAAAAAGAAATATATACCAATTAAATGTCAAAAGAAAAAATAACTAGTTAGAATTTTTTTTTTCATATTCTCTGAATGCATATTTGATAGATTGAAATTTGAAAATATTCTCAAATTTATATTGATGTTTCATTTAACTTCATCAATTAATCATAAAAAATAATTATCTATGTTTGATTTGAAATTAAACAAAAAATAAGAAAAATTTAAAAGAAGAAACATGAATAAAGTAAGTGTTTAATACTCAATTGCCACCTAAACCAATTTCTAAAAATAGGCTGATATTGATAAAAAAAAATCATACAAAATTTTCAATAACAATTTAAGATGATGTGATTCAGATCTAAAGGAAATGATTTTTTTTTAATTTCAAATATTTTATAAAAGTGTATTTGTAATTATAAAAAATTATATATCTATAATAAAATCAATTTTAATTTATTGCGAAGTTAATTTTTTTATATTTTCTTTCTTGAAAATATTTGTGAAATAAACTCTTACAATGAGTGGTACTTTGTTGTAAGATGTTGAGTTAAGTACTTAGCCATTGAAGCATTCAAAGCAAAAATATCATATTGTTTAAACAATTTTTTTTCGATAACTTTTAAAAGAGAAAAATAAGAAAAAACATTAAAACTAAAATGAATTTATATATAAGGTAATTTATAAAGTTGTTTTTGAGATAATTTACAAAAAGCTCTTCCATGTAGTTTCACTAAATTTTACTTTTTAATTTTATATAAGTTAGGGAAAAATTCATTTTAATCTTTTTATCATAGAAGTTGAAATTGATAAATTTGTTCAAAACATAATTTTAAAAAGGTTTCATTGGGGGTAAAGTAACACACGTTAATCATTGTTTAAGAAATGTAATATTATCATTTGCAAAACAATAAACAAAAAGGAATAATTTGATTTTTTAAAATATATAAATAAGATTATTTGAAATAATTTAAATTTGAATGTTATTTTTTGATTGATCATTTAAAAGTGATATATTTTATTTTAAAAATTTTATTTAGTATATTTTCTAAAGAGATGTGTAATTCCTTATAGGATTAAATTAATTTGTTTAGTGTCTATACTTTTAACTGCAAAAATCATAAAGACCCAACTCCAAAAATCATAAAGACCAAACTCATATATAATAAATTGAAGTGACACTTATGAACTCCATATATATTAAATCATGAAGACTTAAGAATAAAGAGGAATTTTTGTTTTCTTTCGTAATAATAAAATTATTTTTCGATTAATTGTATAAGCAAACTATATATTATTCATTTACCTTACCAACACAATTTATGTTATGCATTTATTTAGTTTTACTAATCTTAAAGATTAAGTGTTTTTTAGAAGTTAATTGTACATTCCAATGAGTAATTATTTTTACATGATTTAAGATGCACAAAATAATATAGTTTCGTGCTGCTGAAAGTTCATTGAAAAAAAAAAACAATTCTTTAATAACAAGACCTTCTTATCGAGTCGGTAATAATCTGTACAAGCTATGAGTTTCTGTTTTTTTTATGTTTGTTATTTATATTTATTTATATTTGATGTGTGTTTGTATATTGATGTGTGGGGAACTCAGGAATCCACCTGGGAGAATATTGAGAAAGAAAGGTCTTTCTCTAGTTTGAGACAGAGAGAAGACATTTTTTGTCAGCCTCTAAGCTGATATTTGTATTTTTTTTTTGATTGTTGTGGTATTTTAATTTTTTTCAGCATGTGATCTGAAAACTGTGTTAGGGTTGGCAAAGTTCTTTCAGAAATATTTCAAGAGTTATTTGGTCATCATGCTTGTAAGGTAGATCACGCTTCTGAGGTAGATGATAGAAGATATGCCTTCACTATGACTCACCTCCTAGAATATCAGTTACTGCAACAGATACCATGTTAAGGACTATTATGCCTACTTGATCTGAAGCCTGTTAATTTCTTCGAGAAATATCCAATCCTCAGCCTCCCAATTTAAAAAATGATTTACCAGTTTGTAAAGCTCATGATTCAGCTTAAGATTCCATCATCTGGATTTTAGTCTAAGTAGATGTGGTATATTTGGCTCAAAAATCACGATGATCTGTTGAAGTATAGGTAACTTGTATTGGATGATGCTTTGTCTTAACGATTTTAGTGATTTTCTGTTATTTTGTTTCTTTAGTTCTAAATATAAAGAATTCTTTGTGTATGTGATATAAGTTGCATTGAGAACTATTGTATATATATAACCTTCCTTATAATAAAGTTGTTTTCGTTCGTTCTTGTTAATGTTCTTGTGTTTTTCTTGTTATTGTTAAATAAAGTGTTATACAAGAAAGAAACTCGTGGGTAAAACACTTTCTAGTGAGAGGTTAGAATGTATAAAAAAACTCACACTTGATAGTGATGATGAAAAATTCAAGTGTTGAGCTAGAAATCACACATTGGGTGGTGATGAATAATATATAACGAGTGATGAGTAATATATAAGGAGAAGGACTCACTTTATAAAATTTTCTGTTAGATTTTAATCCAATGATTAATTTTCTTTTAAAATAAAAAAATTACAAAATTATTAACGCGTGTAGATAAATTACAAAATTAATTAAATTACAACCTCTTGTTTTTATTGTATAATCAATTTTTCATTATTGTACAAATAGATCAATTTTAATTTCAACATTTAAAATAATCGATTGCATAGTACAAAATAAATTTAGTAAAATTTAGTTACTCGATTATGTAATTGATTACGCTCAAAATAATTGATTATATAGTTTAAATTGGTTTATTGAAAAACTTATATGAACCAGAGAAAAGTAATCACACCAATTATGAAAATTTCTTTTTATAAATATAAGATGAATAAACTTATTTGTAACACAAAGGAAATACTATTGAGATTTAAAGACGATAAAGTTTTTTCAACAAGAATTTTATAAAAAAAGAGTTTAATTTAATTTTGATGTTTCTTATATTTAATCTTTCATGTTTACTTTTTAAAACATGGTGTTGTTCTGGTAAGAAAAGAGGTGATCTTATAAGATTGATGTTTTTCTCATTGCTTATAAACTTCTCTTCTCTTCCTTCTCCATTGTCATATATTGTTAATATATTTAATTTTCTATTTTAAATTATTGGGCTTTGTTTGTTTGACCCAGCTTTTCTTTTCTGTTTCAGCTAGGTCTTAAATCTTTTTCTTATATATACACCATGTATTTTACTCTCTAATATACAAGTGAATAAAAATTTCTTTTATATTTATTTTTCTCTACAATTAGGGTTCATCAAAATCTCTCTTTCTTCATTACGA
>Ga0123342_1008266_pt1 | contig 13224 bp, 10 predicted proteins | sample Turbeawhitnodule_FD_89960 | JGI IMG/M metagenome (GOLD analysis project Ga0123342, IMG submission 89960) | Root nodule microbial communities of legume samples collected from Mexico - Turtle bean Mexico white nodule | ecosystem: Host-associated > Plants > Roots > Nodule | place: Mexico: Nepantla...
AGGTATTATCATAAAAAAAACAAGACAAGAATATTAGTTAAAGGTGATAATCAATAACAAGGGATAGAGATGAAACATATGAATTAGAAGTTGTTAGGTTACTTCTTTTTATATATATATATATATATATATATATATATATATATATATTAATTTCTCAAGCATTTTCATATGTACCATAGGTCTTTCTAAATGATTTCATAAAAAAAAAGTTTATGTATAACCTATTTTAAGGATCATTTGTTTTCAAATCATGTCGGTAAGAAAGTTCTATATGGTCTCAAACAAGCAATTACGCAATGGTATGAGAGGCTTAGCAATTTTCTTATCTCTCATAATTATTAGAGAGGAAAATTTGACAAGACTCTTTACCAAGATCTCAAAACTATATTATTCTTATGAAAAAGTGTATGTAGATGACATAATCCTTGGTGTCCTAATGGTTACTTATGTGAAAAATTTGTATCAATTATGCAGGAGAATTTGAGATGTCCATATATGAGAGCTAATTAACTTACTTCTTAGGATTTCAAGCAAACCAATGAAGCATGGAATCTACTTGAGTTAATCCAAACAAACTCATTAAAGAAGTTTGAAATGGAACGACAGATAAGTTGTTAGACCGTGTACTCATTTTTACTTAAATGTTATAAAAAAATGTAATATGTCATAACAAAATTAAGAAGTCTGTAAAATCATTGCTTTAATTCACAACAAACATACTTAACATGTGCAATAGTGCTTGTATAAGTGCAAGATATAGTTCAACAAGAACCAAAGTACTAAAAAAATTATGAAATATCTAAAAAAAAGAACTGTGAATATTGGATTGTGTATCCAGGTGATGTTTCTCTAACCTTAGTTGTTTTTACAAATACTAACTTTGCAACTTGAATGGATAAGTATTAGTGGTATTTGTCACTTTAATTATATAGTTACATTATGGATTAGTGATAAACATTATGTATTTGTCACTTGGAGTAGTTTGTCTTGGCCAATAAATATCAAATATGTGTTATTCTCTCAACAATAAAAGTTGAATATATATAGTTACTAGGAGTGGTCGTAAACAAATCCACTAGTTGAAACAATAATTAGTTCATTTTAGACTTATAATGTGTGATAATAATATGTTATAAATGTAACTAAAATCCAATGCAACATTAACAAGCTAAGCATATTAAAATAATGCATCGTTTTATTGGAGACAACATTTTAAAAATTGAAATTGGTATTCTTGATATTTCTAACATCATGTAATTCTTCTACCTTAATTTCTCATAGTTTATTTCACATCTCAAAGATAAATATCTTAGTATTTGATGATTTAGTGCCATTCATACTCATTTTGATAATTGTTTAATTGTTATTGCATATCTTAATCGATTGACTCAATACTTTAATTAATTAAAAATCACTATTATATTGCATTTATCATCAGATTGTTCTGTTAAAAAGAAACTTTTTTCCAATAATCAATTAAATCTCTTAATCAAATCATTTGCATTTCTTCTCTGTTTTAATCGATTCATCTGTCGAATTAATCGATTAAAAACACTTATTGCAGTTTTCTGAAATACCTATCACTGCTTTAATTGATTCAGAAATAGATTTAATTCATTAAAAAATGTGTGCATATTCTCATTTTCTGATTTACTACACTGTAACTCGTGGTAATTGTTTCTGTTAAACATAATAACTGCTTTGGAGCTTGTTTTAATATGATTAGCTACCAATAAAACTTAAAGGAATCTATGCAACTTTTTAACTGCACATTTTGTCCAAAACTGATTTGTCACCAATCTCTAATTTTTCACCCACTGATTCTGAATTCAATTAGTTGAATCAAATCTGATATGCTGAGGAACAAACCCTAATTCGTTTGTAAATTGACATTGGTTGAATACATTACATTTATTACTTTGTTCATGGCAGAGAGCCTTTCTTTTATCAAACTATCCACAGACGTAGTACAATATGTCTAGTGTAATTTGGTTTGGTTTTAATTAACTTCTTATAATTAAGGCATCTATTTCATTTTTCAAGCAATATCTATATCTTTTTTTTTTCTCAGACAAATGAAATGGTACATAAAATTACGACTATGGATGCATTTAATATTATGATGAATCAAAAGAATAATAGCAGAATACAAATTCGTAGTCATATACAAGATAAAATCTAATTTATTTAACAAAAAAACTTTCTTTACTGGAATAAATATTATTTCATTGTTTTCCCCTAGGAATGTTCACATTTGTATAAGCCTCACCTTTTAATACACATTACAATTTTGTTCTGCCAATTGGCAGCCATGGAGTCCTCTGATTTGTCCTGAATCACAGTATTTATCAAATTTTCCTTCAAAAGTTCGATCCTGATACATCTGCTAAACTCGTTGCTAGAAAAAGTCTGGGCCGTGTGAAATGAAACCACATAACCTGGGTGTCTACTTGTCTATAAAAGCAAGTCTACATAAGCATCAAGTCCTTGTTTGACAAGGCACTTCTTTAGCTTATATAACGCTCGGATCTCCAATTGCCGAACCCTTTCCTTAGACAAACCAAATATGTCTCCAATTTCTGATAAAGATCTCTGTTCACCATCTTCAAAACCGTACCTTAGTCGGATTATTTTCCTTTCTTTGGGGCGCAAGATAGTTAGGACATTGAGAACATGCCGCCTCATAAGCTGTTTTTCAACACTCAAGTCTGTGGCCTCAACTGTGGGATCTGCAGTAATCTCCTGCAATTATAAAAATAATATGGTTAAATTTGTTGTGTGGAGTATTTGCCTAACAAAATTCTATACCAAAACTATATGGAAATAGTATAAAATTCAGGGCTGGAATCATGTTGCACAGCAGCTAATACATACAAATATATATAAGAAAATTATGATGATTGTCACAAGTCAACAAAATCTCGTCCCAGAAGAGAGGTATTGACATATAAATGACCTTGGTAATGAATTGAACAGAACAAAGCAGATAGTAACTTGACTCTGATCACTACTTCTTAAATAATTAATCTTTCCGTTAAGGTAGTAGGCTACGGTTCCTGGCTAATCTCATACCGAAATATTGTGATCAGATTCTGATGTACACGCTCCTCCGAGCGCTAAAATTCCTTACACTGCTGGTTCCCTTTCATCACGCGCACCAGAATGCAATTACTAGGCAAAATTCAATATTGTTGTAGTTGCTATTAGACCTTCACCAACTTGTTTTTACTTTATATTATCAGCATATGAAAAACTCTCCACACAAAACTCACCAAACAAAATTGGGAGGCTGATTATAAACTGCTTTAAATCCTTTTTGCGTAAACATTCTAAATGTTGATTCAGAACTTGTTTTTCATGGTTACACACTATATATAGATCTAATAAACTGCATCATATCAAAGGGCAAATCACATTAATTTGCTGATAGCATGCAATACCTGGAAAGTTGTATCTTGGTCAGCCCACACTGTTTGCTGCATAGAAATTGGAATTCTTGCAGCATATAGTAACTTGTCAATCTTTTCTACTGTAATGCCTACCCTTCTTGCTAATTCTTCTTTAGTTGGGTGAAGATTTCCTTCCTGAATGTACAATTTCTTTGCTTCCATTATCTTGCCCAATTGGATATATACCTTCTCCTGGAATAACACGTCATTTCTGTGTTACAGAAATAGAATTGATGTTTGCTATGTGAATACCAAAGATACTATAAAAAATATTAATGCACTGGTAGGAAACACATTTTTGTCATTGCCAACAAAAAAGATATTTCATGGAAAATGACTCTTCAAAAGGGTGAAGCCTAAAACTTAGGCAACTAAATTTACCGGCAGACGGATTGTCCTGGAATGTCGAAACACGGCCTTCCTTATTGCTTGCCTTATCCACCAGAATGCATAATTACCAAATCGGGAACCAGCTAGGGGATTGAATTTTTCAACACTCTTCATAAGGCCCATACTACCCTCCTGCAATAGCACCAGAAAAGAAATGTAAAAGATACAGCTGCTTACTGTAGTTGACAATTCTGAAGTGTGAAGATGGTGATTACAACCCTTTAATTAGAGCACTTTTTCCTAAATTCTTGATCCAACCCTAGCCAACCATATTTTTTTGGGTTAACAGATGGTGAACAGGTTAAGTTGAGTTCATTAAATTCAAAAAAATGGCAAATCAAAAACATTTGTTCCCCTTCTATATCCTACATACATAACCATTTTATCCTTGTGTATGTCTTTCACATTTAAGAGAAGTCAGAAATCATGGTTCACTAATTGGTGGAATACTAGGCAACACAACCATTTTGTTCAATGTTATTCACAACCTAGAATATAACTAACCACGAAACCTCGGAAACACCAAACAGCCTTTGCTACAGGGGAAGGAAGGTCTGTATTTTTGGAAAGGCTACCTACCTGTAATAAGTCCTGAAGGCTGAGACCACGTCCCTGATAACTTTTGGCAACATGGACTACCATGCGTAAATTTGCTTGAATCAGCTTTTCTCTGCTTCGGTTTCCATGACGAAGCTGTGAATGGAGCATTCGACAGTTAAGTCCCGCACCCTCGGCCCATTCAGCCATAGTTGGTTCCCTACCAAATTGAGATTGGAGTCTGGTCTTCAATTCTTCCAATTTTAGTAAGTCCTGTTTCATACTCCATGTTAATAGAGCATCACATGTGTTTAGGTAAGGAAATCAAGGGAACTGGGAAAACACCTGTATCTTAGAAATCAGTTCAGATTCTTGTTCAAGTGTCAAAAGTTGTTTTGTTTCAGGACCCCTCAAGAACATGCGCAGGGTATCATTTTGATCAAATTCTTCATTTATCTTCTTTTCTTTGCGTATCCTTTCTTGAGCATCATCCTTTCTTGTAAGGTAGGTTTCATCATCTTTAACTATTGACTTGGATACTTTTCTTTGTTTTGCTCGTCTCTCTAGAAGCCGTGTTGACCTCACAGTTTTATTTCTTCCAACTGAAGGGTCCGCCAAACCAGTGGAAGCCAGACTGAATTGAAGCTTTTAGTTTAGGCATTACACTTTATACATATAGCCTATAAACAGGAAAAATAAATTAGGAATGTTAGAGATGGCCAACAAGATAGAACTAACCCAAAAGGAATTGAATCATCATCAGCTTTAATTGATTTCAAGCCTTCAACTACTGAGGATGTTTGTTTTGCAGTAGACAAAGCTTTCTTAGCAAGAGAAACTCCATTACATTGCACACCATCTGTACGCCTCTCAGAGTCAACAGAAACATGCTGTAGAGTTGAAGAAGCAGCAATTTCTCCTGTTTGAGAGGAATTTAATCTGCAATAGATAATTTATACACCTATAAGGAGACAACTAAAGATAGGAAAAATTTACTATAAAAAAATTACTAAATGATTAAATTCACATATGAAAGAATGATCCTGTCTTACAAGTTCTGTAAACGAGGCCAGAGATGCAGGTGCTTCCTAAAGTCAAGCACTATCTGGTCAGCATTTCCAGTGTTATTCTCTTCATGAACCGTGTCCATATCCATCTGCCTTGTATTTAAAATTGCCTGCAGTTAAACATTGGAAAGATTAATTAGTACTGTGTGCATTACGTCACAATGTAGGAAAAACTTATAAATCACAACCTAAGAAAAGAGTTTGTGCATCCATGCAAAAAATTTATTTTACTGAGTGAGATTATAAAAAGAATGGACCGAGAATCAATTCTTGTTGATTTGTCAACAAAGTAAAAAAATACGAAGGATTTCATTATATGGATTAAAAGAACCTTAAATTTGATGGAGTGCATCAATAAAATTTGAACCTGCGATGTTTTGTCTTCTTTAGACATGTGAAGAAGAGGCCTATATTCATCACGCTGCTCTTGTAAAAGAACTGAGGCAGGGAAATTCTGTGCTGAAAAATTAGAAGACCAAGAGGCAACTGTAGAGGAAGCTTGTTCGCGAAGCATCAAAACTGCAGGTTCATGAACATAGAAATCTAACATATTTTCAACTCAGACTAATGACAGGTTGGAAAAGTACATATGCACAGTCACACACTACTTGGATCAAAGAGGAAACTTTGTATGGAGACTGGGAGTAAATTCAAAATTAGCACAATGAATTCTTTAAGTATATCTATGAAAGGACACTATCAAAAAGAGAGACAATGGAGGAAACTTTTTATCTTAAATTAAGAGGGTTACTCGGAGCATGTTTGAACAAATTTCTCCAGTAATCTAAAATACTTAATTTTAACTTATAGAGAAGTTTATTCCATTTTTTCTTATATTTTTCTCATGTAAAAGTGTTTGTAGAGAATTTTATCCAAACATACCTCTAATGTTTAAAAAATCATAGAAAATGATGTAATTAAGTTTATACCATTTTATTATTGTTGTGAACTGTATCATTTGTTTCATGGTAGAAGCCATATGGGACAAGTCATAGTCGAATAATGTTTGATTCCCAACCAGACAATTGCCTAGGGAAAGATTGTTGTGGGTTACATTAATTGTCTCATGGTGAAGAATCAGATGGTGAAGGCTAGGGGAACCATGTCACAATCAAATGTGGTGTTTGAACTACTCTTTTTAAGTAAATTGTGATGTCCCAACCAGAGAATTGTTGAGGGGGATTGTTTCTAGTTGCATCAATTATCTTGTGACAGAAGCTAGATGAGTAAACTCACAGTTGAATCATGACACTTATTAGTTGACGGTATAAAAAAATTAAAAGTTATCTTATAAGAAATCAAATCAAAGATATTTTTAGAAATAAACTACTCCTTCCGTTCATTCCAACACTCAAACAGACCCTCCTATCCTAGAAACAGAACATGATTAAATTATTTTTCTCCTCAGCTTAATAGCCATGATAGCCAACACAAATACAGGAAGTCAGCGAGTGTGCACCAACAGCTACACAACGATATAAAGCCTGTGAAATTAATTACCTAACGAAATATGAATAACATTAAAATTCGTTAACTCATACGTAAAAAAAAAAATATACAAAACACACAATTCAGGTATCCAATGCAAAATCATGCCATAAAGCAAACAGCATTGATAAAGTAAAAACGGTATTCAGCTTCTCAGAAAGTGTAAATACAGCAATGAGTAGAACTATGAAAGGATAAACCTGCAAAAATATGAGCAATGTAACTTGACACATTACTGAATTCCCACCCACACCAGTTCTATCTTGATCTAAAACAAACTTGAGCCACAAAAAAGAACACTAACTATAATTCTGTCGGTCAAACAACATAACGCCATGTAAAATTGGGAAAAACAAAACATGGTACTAGATACAGGTAAACGAAAAGAGAAGAGAATTGCAGTAATAATTGAGTTATAACAGGAGCACCGGAAGTAGAAGAAGACGGGGGGTGAGTGTTCCAAGGGTGAGTTCTTGGAGGGAACGGTGGAGAGGAACAGAACATAGTCCTTGCGAATTCCATAGGAACGAGAAGAACAGCATAGTACATTAGAGTGGTGAGTTGGTAGCAGAAGAAGGTTGCAGCGTGATCATTGTGCAGAGGAAACGCAGGTGGTGTTTCCTTGCCACCATGGCGGGGTGTGATATTTAGATAGAAACGGATAAAGTAGGAGGAAATGGCTTCCAAACGTAGCCTATTTCGGACCTCTGAATTTCTTTGTTTTTCCGACACTGGATTAGGTTCTTTTTATTTCACTTCATAATTCACATAATATTCTTATTGTTATTATTCTATGAATCTACTACGCTCAGTTCCCGTTTGGGTTGCTGCTATGGACTACCCCTTCTAGCCCACTTTGTGTCCCCAAAACTTTGCAATGAAGAATTCTTTTTGCACTCCCCAAATTTTCCTCGGCACCCATATAATTATGAAAATTTTATTTTATCATGAAAAAATTACTTTCAAATGAATAATTAAGAAAAAAAAATTATGAAGAAAATGAATATTGGATTATAAAATCTCGAAATAAAAAAATATTTGAATTGCACAATCTAAAAGTCATTTTTTTTCATAAAGAAAATTTTCAGATTATGTAATTTGATAATCTTTTGAATGGTACAATCCATAAGTCATTTTTTTTACTTTTAAATTGTGTAATCTAAAAATTTCTTTCGGATTGTAAAATCTCAAAAACGTTTTTTATGCAAAAAAAATAGCTTTTAGAAGCGTCTTCACATAGGTAAGCATGATACAACAATATGAAGCAATCGCGACAAGACAACAAATAACAACAATAGGTGATAACAAGGGACAATTTAATCTTTTAACTACTCCATAGGAATGTACATGCCAAAAAAAAATGGACATTTGCAAAAAATAAAAATCCCCAAATCTAATTTCCAAATTATGTTTAAAATTATATGTTTTTTTTTAATGAAAAATACATCACATTCCATTGTTTGTAAAAACACATGGAAGGAAGAGGATTTTTTTTTATAGATGTATGATGTTAAGCCATGGCGTTAAGTGGTGATTAGATACAGGTTTGGTTCTTTTTTGTCCCTCCTCACAAAAAATGGGAGAAAATTTATGTTAAGATTTGTAGAGAAAAAATTTAAAATTTTAATGGCCAATCAATATGATCTATTTCTAGTTGGATTTTCTATTTAAGATTTTTTTATATATTCATAATGTTGCAAACAAACGATATTGCATAAAGTAATTCTTTCAAGAGAAAAATAGAAAATTCTAATAGGTTCTATGTATCAGCTTATTTTATAATAATTGGTATCAAGAGTATTATTAATATTAATTTATGAATTATATTTTAATTTAAATAGTAAATAATCAAAAATAAAAAAATAGGGATTAAATATATTTTAATTTAAAAGTGTAATTTAAGTTTTGATTTAATATTTTTATATTTATTTAATCATTAAAATAATTAACTTATATTTTTTTCTAACTATATATAGGTACGTATATGTATATGGATACTGTGTTGTGACAATTAATTATGATAACTAGGATAAAAGATAATTAAATTAGGGCAAAGAGGAAGATAAGTGGAAAATCATTTTTAAAATAAAATATTGACGGTATAAATGATTTATTATGTTATTTGTTTTGATAAACATGCCTAGAATATTTATGAGGATGGTGAATCACATACTCAATGAATCACATACTCAGACCTTTCATATTTAAATTTGCTGTGGTTATTTTGATTACATTCTCATTTTATTTACTGTTTGTTCTTTAAAACAATATTTATCTCATACAAGGTTTGTGTTAGAAATCATAGAAAAAAATAACTCTTTGTATGCTAATTGATCAAAATGTATTTTTTTATATGAAAATTGTGGTTTTCTTTGGATTCGCTCAATTCTCAAGGAGGATAAATAGATAAGCTAATGTTAAGGTTATAAGAGAAAGGTCAACTCCAACTAATCTTTTAAGCAGGTGAGAAATTTTTCATGGATTCACTAATCTTTATAGAATGTGCATTCAAAAGTCTTATAATTTACCTCTAAAATGAAAATTGTGAATAAAATATTTGGTTTTTTCTTGTCAAATGCTACCTTACTTTGCCTTTGTCGCAATTATGACTTCGAAGTTCTTGAAATTCTCCAATGGAGAGTGCTTCACCTATAGATTACATTCTGATGTTCAAGACAGTAAGAACTCTTATATATTAGTATGCAATGTATATAGCGTAGGATCAACTCACTTGGTGGTTGGGGTCTCAAGGCCCTTTTATAACAATCGTCAAGAATTGATAATTGCATAATTAATCTGTTAATATTTTCCCTCGTATTTTGGGGTTATATCTTCGTACAGTATCGTCTCTGACTAGGTCTTTCTGTTTCAAACAACTAATTGAATCAGTTATAATACACATCTACTGTTTGGATCGTGTTAATTTTACCAAAGATGAATGTTTGTTTGGAGATATTGGGCCTTTTCGTACTTGGGCCGATTTCTGGAGTTATTACGTACTCAACATGTACCGCTATGGATAATGGGCCAAAGACTCAAGTATTCGGACTATGGGCCGACTGTACCATGATCGAGCCAAGGGTCGAGCATTCCGAAAGGTCAGGCCATCGATCGAGCATGTCGAACGGTACACAGCCCCCAACCTCAAGTCGAACGGAGCAAGACGTAGAGGGTTGTCAGACGGGACGTTTGGCACAAAAGGTAGGTGACACGGGATTTTCGAAGCGTCCAATCATAAGATGATTTATCGTGAAGCATACATGTGGTCTCATGCCAACGGTCTAGATTAACTGACATTTTACTTCCCTACTTAAAATATGAAACCATCATTTTTCTTCGAATGCTATTTCGCGTTTAACCAAAGATTGAGAGAAAAAACTACTCCCCTCCCCTTTTATAACGCCTCCTTACCTCCTCTGCCAAACTGCATTTCAGGTATGTGAAATCTATTTCCTTTGTCCAAAACTAGGATTATATTGGCTTATACCCTTATTTAAATTTTGTTTGTTTGATTTTGTTGGACAGTCATCATCCTTTACTTAGTTGCTCTTTTATGCTTTCGGTGTACCTTGTATGTGCAAAACCTTCTATAGATGGATTACGCTTCCGCCTATCCTTGGGCTAAAAAAGATCTTCTCAAAGAAACATTTGTTTTCACCACACCTTTAAAAATTAGGGAGCTGAGGGAATCTGGATGTTTGAGAAAAGCACATGAGCGCTTAGTGAAAGTAGTCGAGTGCGAAAAGAATGAACCTTTCTATACGACTTTGATTACTAAAGTCAAATTACGCCTTCCCCTTTCTGTTTTTGAAAAGGAACTGCTAAACGAGCTCAATGTTGCCCCTGCTCAGCTACATCCGAACAACTGAGCATTTGTCAGAGCATTTGTCGTGTTATGTTCTCAGTTTGGTATATCTCCTACCGTAGATGTATTCTTTTATTTCTTTGAATTTAAAAACTCTGGAAAGCAACTATGGGAGTCGTTAAATAATGTGTCAGGGAGAGATTAGCTCTCCCTATTCCAATCTTTGTATAAAAATTTTAAAAGTTGTTTCATAAAAGTTTTTCCTTTTGCCGGCAATCTGACCTTGTTGGATGGCTTCCCACTCTACTAGTCACCAAAACCTCGATTTCGAAGTGCTCGCCGTCTTGAAGACCTGAACGCAAGAAAGCGAGAAATATGTGAGTTTTTGGAAAATCTCAAAGTCATCTTTGATACTTCAACCATCCTGACCAGAGAGTTTGATCCTGGTTCTTTTAAAGCCTACGGGTATTCATTATCTTTTTTCGGCCTATGGTAATTTCCAGAAATTCCTTTTAATTTCCTAAACTCATAGCCTTTCTTTATTGCAGAAAAAATGATGTCTACTATCAACAAAGTTAACCTGGTTGCCCGAATCAAGAAGATAATGGTCGCTAAGGAAACCTTAGTGGCGAGAAATGTTGCACCAGGTGGGGTGCATGTTGAATCCGAGCACGACGAGAAGATGACCTCAGATCTTATCCCAAAAAGGAAGAGGTTGGACATTCCTACCCCCTTGGGTCAATCTCATTTGGATGGTAGGGGTCCCGAGGTAGAGATTTTATCTATACAAGAGGACATCGCGGGCAATTCAAAGGAAAAGACAAGCCTATGGGATTCGAGCTTTGATATCTCGGCCCATAATAAGGCTTGTTACCTAATGGAGGACAACGTGGCTCTTTTGAATCTTCTTGATGCTCGACGTATTTGTGGTGATGCGGAGGGATTGCTTAGCCAAGTTACAACACTTGTGTGTCTTGCCAATGCAAAGTTAAAAGAAGGAGAAAAGGTGGAGAAGAAGAGAATCGAGCAAGTAAAGGGTCTTCAAAAAGAGAATGCTCGCTTGCACCAAGAGGTCGACCAATTCCGAGTCGACTCTGCTCGATGGGCCAAATTACAAACAAACTTGGAAAAACAGGTGGAAGACCTGAAGGAAAATTCGGCTCAAAAGTAGTCTGGTCTCCTGAAAGCGTTGGACGACCTAAAGAGAAAAGAGGTTAACCTTTTGAAGACTGTGGACGCCCTTTAAGATGATGTGGCGAACTCTTTTATCGTTGGGTTCGAAGCCGCTAGCAACCAGGCCGCCATTTTGCACCCCTCCATGGATTTGTCCGAAGTGAACCCGTGTAAAATCGTGGTTGATGGGAAAATAGTAGATAGTCTTTAGCAAAAATTTATTATTTTTTGTAACTTTATTTTATTTAACTTCGAACCTTTGGGGATTGCACTTTAACTTATTTGGTTTTTAATTTGCCCCTGATGTTGTCTTGACTAAGTATTTTGAGGGATACATATATTTGTTAGAATGTATGGCTTTAAACTAGAGGGGTGAATAGTTTAAAGAGGGTTTTCACAAACTTTTAAGTCTAGAATGAAATTACTTTGAGAAAACTTGATTAAGAATTCAGTTTGCCAAAAACACAAAGCAATTTAGCACAGCACCAGAAAAACAATCAGTTGTTTCGCAAAAACAATCGGTTGTTTCCTAGAAACAATCGGTTGTTTATACCAGTTCACAAATATAAACTGAATTTAAAGAGTTCAAAGGATAGAGAAAATGCACACAAAGATTTATATTGGTTCGCTCTTAAACCAAGGGCTACATCCAGTCTTCCCAGAAACCACTGGGGAATCCACTAAGCAATCAACCCTAGATTACTTACAACACCACCAAAGAAGTGACCTTGATCCCCCTCAAGACACACACTTCCTTTGGCTTAGCACAAACACCACTAAGAATGTTGATCTTGACAACCTCAAGAACACACAACACTTCTCAGCTTCACACACAGAGTTTCCTCAAAGTACAAAAGGATTACACTTGTTACAGAAAAGATCTGAAATCAATACAAGATGAAAATCCTATATCACACTCTCTTTGATCAAAGCAATTTCAAAGCAATCTCCAACTCTTCAAAAGCAAAATCAGTGAAAAACTCAAATATGTTTTTCTTTTATTAAATCTCAGTTCTTGTTTGTTACATAATCTGAACAAACTATTTATTGCATTCAAAGACTGGTCAAAGCATTTAAAACTAGAGGGTATTCAGTTATAAAATCATTTAAAGCTCAGTCAAAACACAAAACAGTTTTCTGTTATGGTCCCGTCCTAAAAGAAACAATCGGTTGAATGCTCAAATCAATCGGTTGTTTTGGTTTGACAGCAAGTCAACCATCAAAAACAGTTTTCAACCTTTCTAAAAACACCTAAGTATAAAACAATCGGTTGTTTCGACAAAACAACATGTTGTTTTTCACTTAGTTTGAA
>Ga0123342_1008267_pt1 | contig 13221 bp, 7 predicted proteins | sample Turbeawhitnodule_FD_89960 | JGI IMG/M metagenome (GOLD analysis project Ga0123342, IMG submission 89960) | Root nodule microbial communities of legume samples collected from Mexico - Turtle bean Mexico white nodule | ecosystem: Host-associated > Plants > Roots > Nodule | place: Mexico: Nepantla...
ACTCTACCTTCTATTGGATTTCACGGCTAACTAACTAATTCGATTGCTTTCACCCCTGATTCTAGTTCTCATATCATAGGGTGGGTTGGGACCTCTACTTTCAGATTCACTATTGCTCGCGACAATTATTTAGATTCTAAATTTGGTAGCAAAAACCTTGGTTGCTAATTAGATACCAATTTAGAAAGCATTTAACAATAATAGAAACTAATTTAGAAACCAAAAATTTATTTAATCCTAAAATGGTCTCTAATTTAGTTACTATAGTAATTAATTATTTTTTGTCTCTAAAATTAGTTTTTATTTTATGATTTTCTTGTAATGATATGATATATCCAAAAGATTAATGTTTCTAGTTAGATTAAGTGATGTGATTATTATTTTTACATTTAAATTGCTCAATTATAATTGTGTAGTATTTTAAATCTTAATAAATCATTTTTAATATTTTATAATATAATAAAAATTTAAAAAGGAGTTGGTGAGTTAATATCCTATTCTATTTACTTATAATTAGTGGTGAATTTGTTAAGTATGATCCGTTTCATTACCTCTAATTAGTCCATTGGAAAACATATATGTTTAAATAAATTATTAGTAAAATAAAAGTGGTAGGAGATATAACTCTAAACAGTGTAAACGTTTCACTGTCTTTGAACATAAAATAATTTAAGATTATTATGTAAAATGTTATATAAGGTATTAGGAAACTTTATTGCAAAAGTAGATTATTAATAATAAAGTTAGAGAAAATCATAATTAGGGCAAGAGTATTTGCCGCAAAAACCTGACGCTGCAATTGTTGACCACGTTTTATAAAGCTACAAAAACATTGCTCTTGGCCTGTCTACTTTCAATATCACTGATTTTGCACAACATTATATTTTCTTCACTTTAGTACAGTTTATAAAGTCAATAATAATGATTCAAAACATTGTCATTAATTAATTATTTTGTAATGGAGTTAAGTGTCATTTAATAAAAATTATATAGTTTAAATGTCTCTTAAACACTTTTACTTCTTTTCTAATTAATCAAATTTCTGTGGACAGTAAAGACCAATATTGATTACTCAGCATTTTATACTAATTAACTTTTGGCTTAATATATGTTGGCTACTCTATATTTTGATTAAACGTTTTCCATATACAACTCTTACTTGCACTAAAAGATTATTACTAAAAAATTAATAGTGTCTATAAATTTTATGAAATAGCCCTGATTTATTTTTTATACGTGTTTATGAATATATTATCAAAAATTTACCATATATATATAAAGAAACTAAATGCAATTTTAATTTTAAAAAATGCTTTATTATCTTAAAATTCGGAACACCAAAACATGCATAATTCAAACTTAAAAAGACAAAAGTGATATACCACTCAAGAAAAATCATGTTTTAAGATAAAATATGATGGATGAGAATAAAAAATTAGAAGCCCTTATACCATTAATTAGTGGAAGGAAAGCAAGAGAGTAGAAACAAAAAGGAAGAAAAAAAATAGGAGAAAGAGTGTGATGAGAATTTTTTGAACTTGGTAAAAGAGAGTAAAAATAAATAAATAAATAATTTTTTTAATTAACATGATTGATTTGTATAAGTAAAAATGAGTTTGATGTCTTTCTATATTAATAAAAGTGTATTTGGTTATACGAGTTTGGTTTACGAATTTTTCAACTTTTTTTTATGACAACATTGAATAAATAAATAAAATAAAATATTAGGAGTGTTTCAATCCATATTATAACATCTATATTTTTACCTATATTTGCTAATATATTATGCATGCAATATCTAATTAACATATAAACATATACTACTTTCTCATATTTACATCTCAAAAAGATATCCTTCTTCATAGGAATTTAATATATATACACAAAAGTCTACAAATAAAACATTTGTTCCAAAGGCTGCTCACTGAGGAGCTCTATCACCAGCAACTTCATCTGCTCCCGTGTAAATTAATACGATCATCACAGATTTAAAGAAAACAAATACAAAACAAAGCATAAGGTGAGCTATTTATTTCTAAGAATTCTAATATAAATTTGATTTTTAAAAACACATATTTGCCCATTGTCATCAAGTGTCTATCACATTTATCATCAACATTATTCCTGTCAGATTTCTACTGACTCACATACTCAGACACTTGACTCTACTTCCGGAAGACTCGTATATTGAAATTAGCATCCAGAGACCTGCACCTGTCATACTACTCACTGTGAATCCACACAATCATGCGCATGATTAATCTCAATATCTCATCATCTCATATGACAAGGTAAATCCATTTGATCTGCTCTAAAAAGTTCTTTAAAACCTCATACTCGACCAAATGAACTTCCTTTGACTCTCACAAATTGAATAACTTTATCTATGTGATTTCATTATATCAGTAGATTCAGGATTGTCTCATTCACATGATACTCACAAATCAATACAACTTAATAACAATCTCAACGCGGTATTTTCTATTTTAAAAATACTATGTCTTGATCACACTTTCACCTCATTACATACACCAATGCACCATTCAATCACATCATATTTTGAACTTTCTAAACAATCCAAATATATCTCAAAATTCACTTAAACACAATTCTAAGTTCCAAATATATGCTCTCCAAATCAATCATCATCTAAAATCAAACAACCACTTCTCATCAAACATCTCATTTAAGTAATTCAACAAAATATTAAAAAACAATTCAACTCATTTATATTATCATTCAAACACTTTCAATTCTCAATCACAAACACTTTCAACAACCTATTCACCTTAAAATCAATATAAAATATTCAAAATCAAACATTTCATTCAGTATATTACTTTACTCTTCAAAAGAAACAATCCTGCAAGCAAAAATTAGAACTGGTGACACGTCACCCCCAAATCCAGATCTTTAACATAGGGTACTATTTAAAAAAATAAAACTATCTTCCCTTATTTGAACTTGAACAGATACTCCCTAAGAACTCCAAACTACCAAAAGCTCAAGGGTAGCCTAACCTGCAACACATAGTCCTGATAAAAAAAATCTAACTATACTACTAGAACCCTGAGCTAACAGAGACTATTTCTGAAGATAAAAGCATCACATGCAAGCCTAACAGAGACTATTTCTAAACACAAACCTAACCAAATCAAAACTAACTCAAAGAAAAAGGAGCCAAGAATGATTTTACTTTATCTGAGATTTTGATCGGGTAATCTCGTAGAGTTCACTGCCAAAAATCCAAGGGCAGACTTCGATCGTCAAACTGATATATAGGTTAACCTTAATCCACTTTATCGAAATTCTGCAAGCAATGGTCCTTTGGAGGGTTTGATATAGGTATAGTACAAGCACAAATCAGAATAAGAGATACAACTTTTTGGCATTTGTTTTGTTATCCAAACCCAAAACTTAATTTGAACCATCATAAAAACTTGTATGCCTTCAAGGTTTTGATTGTTAAATATAATATCATTTCTATGAATCCAAATAGACCGCATAGTAGTTATCCAAACAATTTTGAAAATTTTATTATGTTTTGTTGTAAGCCATTTTTGTGTATATCCTAGATAATAAAATTTAGCAGTCACACAGATTTCAGATTTGACTTGCTACCCTACAAGTGAAGAAAAAATGGCTAGTAGATTTCTCTAAATGATCACACATAACACATCTTTATCTAAGCACATGAATACCTCTATAAATGAGATTATCAACAATTGCTATAATTATTGTGAAACATCCTCCAAACAAACTTCATTTACCCCATCCAGATTACTATACATCAAAATATATGCAAATTTAACAGTGTGACCACCCTTTTCATCCTCCTTCCATGATCATTCATCTACCTTTTGTCCTTTAATTTTAGTTTCCTTAATTAGTTTAACAATTTCTTCTACCATACATTTGCTTGCCAACACCCAAATTAATTTAAAAAATACTTTATTATTAAAAAAATTGAGACGACAAAACATGCTACATGATTTAAAATGAAAAGATAAAAATGTTATTAATTTTAAATTTAAATTATATTTTAAATAAAATATGATGGATGAGAATGAGAATTTACAAACACTTACATTAAAAAAAATAAAAATCATTAAACAACAACTAATCTTAAAAACAACAAATAATTAATTACTATATTGAATAAGTTAGATATTATTTTATAAACTAAAAAATTATTGATATCTAAAAGTAGTTTCTATTATTAATAAAAATTTATAAAATAGTTTTTAAATTAGTATTTAACATTAACTATCAAGATTTTAATTATTAATTATTTTAAATTATAAATTAGTCTTTACAAATTATTAATTGAGAATTAAAGTATTTAAAAATACATATATAATTATTATTAGATGAAAAGTGTGAACACAAAAACTTAAAAAAGAAAAAAAAATGAGGTTTCTTGAATTTGATAAAAGTAAAAATAAGTATTGAATGGATAAAAAATTGTAAGTAGATACGATTAATTTGAATGATGAGAAATATGTTTAGTGTTATTTTTTTTTCATTTACAAGATGTCTTTGTCCTAAATGTTTTATATGAGTTTGGTTCATCAATTCTTTTACAAGTTTCTTGAGACATAAATAGTGTCTCTCATATAATCTTCACACATACAAAGTGAACACATGAATTTGTGAGATTCACACCAACTTTTTCATTAGCAAATGTATCACTTGAACCAAATACCATCTGCAGATGCAACCAAAGACATAAACATCAAAATAAACAAACTTGTTTTTATAACATAAACTTAATTTATATATTAATTAATCAAAAGTTAACACAATTAACAAACTTATATATAAGTTAATTTTAATTTGCTATTCATCGGTGCTTCTGAAACACATTATCTAGAATTTATGATATATCAAAGTGCAGAAATTGAATAAATTTTATTCAGAAATTGAATTATCGTTTCGGTTATAAATTCGAGAAGAGAATTGAATACTATCTTGCAAATGGTGTCCAACTTACAGATGGAGAAAACTGAGATAGAGTTTATAGCGGCAATTGGTCCCAGAAAAAAGTACCCTTTAATTAAAGTTAAAACAATTTTTTGTCCTTAAAATATTACTCCAAAACATCAATTTCTTTTATTGTTCTCACTTATTACTATATGTTTTTCAAAATTAATTACAATTATTTTTGAAAAATGATATTATACGTGGCATCAACATTGTGTGAAAATAATTGAAGTTTCCGCATTTCAAAACAAGCATCACTGTTTTTCCTCTGACCTCTCAATTTAGATTCCCAACCATTTTGTGTAGTCATTCATATCCTTTGCTCATATTTTCACAAAAAAATAAAAAAAATAATGAAGAATTAAATTCAGGCCATTCTCTTTACATATGGAGATGCTAATTTGAGTTAATCAAATCTTAATTATAACATTCTTCTAGTGTTAAGACATTGTTAGTTATCTCTTTTATATTAATAATATTTTTTATTTTCTTCTTCTCTTTTACTCACAGAAAAATGTTACAAAAAGTAAAAAAATCAAATATTTTTCAGCCCCCCACTTGATCAACACATTTCAATTTTATTTCTCATATATTTTTATGTTTAAAGAATCGAAAATTTATTTGTAGTATTTATTATGGCCATTGACTATTGATATATTTATTAATACAATTAATGTTTCTGTTTCTGGTGCAATGGGCACTTTTAATTTTTCTGAAACCACCAACTCATCCACCCAAAATTCAATTGTAGGAAAAAAAGAAATAGATTTTATGGAGCAGAAAGTAAAAAGTGATATATTTTATCAGAACCAAAATATTTTACAATTTTAGAGAAATAGAAAGAATTACAAAACATATTTATTTAATAAAAACTAAAAACACATAATTTTTCTTTTGTCTTTCCCATATTGTCCTCCATGACTAACCCTAGACACATAAAAAGAGAAAAAAGAAAGTGGGCCTAAACCTTCATGGATTGGTCCCCTCTGTGGCATACCCTATCAAGTAAGATCTTTGGGATGAGTTTGGCAATGTGGCAGTCCGGCGGTGTGACTTTCACAGTGTGGCTTTCGGTTGCTATCTAAAGCCACTTCCCACTTTTGGCATTTTTATATATATATATATTATATACAAAAAACTTTATTTTATATATATTATAAATGCTATGAAATTACCATAGCTAGCACCACCACCTTATTATAAATATAGACATAGATGATGCAACAAATCATGCACCACTTCTGTGTGAAGTCTCTTCCTAAGAGCAACTTACATGAAGAGGCAGAGAGAGTGATGCAGCCAAGGATGACTTGCCGGCGTTATGCTGCATGCTCTCAACGGTGGCTTTGCCGGCAAGTGGTTCTTGGCTACGTTTGGCTCTTTTCTTCTCATGTAAGTGCCAGCTAGGACCAAAACCCCTTCACTTTCATACACACTGCTGAAGTATTGTGGTAAGTAATTAACCAACCTTGTGCTCATCAAAGTTTCAATATGTTAATGTTAATTGTCCCTTTCTTTTGTTCATGTTTGTTTTCTTGATCAAGTTGAACTCACAGGCTTTTATGTGTTTTGTTCATTGTGTTGAGAAAGATATATGTGTAAAGCTTTGTGAAAGGTGTTTGACAGATGCAAACATGATTGGAGAAAAAGAGAGAAGTGAAAGGTGTTTATGAGATGTTTTTATACTTAGTTTTAATATTTCTTTGTTTATATAATAATAAACTGGTTTTGTGCAGTGAAAGAATAGTTTTGTGTAGTATATTGTTTGACAGAGAGGTTGTGCATGTACGTGTTGAGCTTAATTGGCGTGGAGATCAAGACAATATGTCAGCACACAGCACAGAGAATTGAAAATGTTGAACAGGTAGTCCATTCATACCATACATTATTGTCATTTTCTTTGACCAATTAAACATGGCACCAAAAACAACCACATATTCATGAAGGTGATGTGACTGAGAGTGAACAAAGTTATGAAAACAAACACTTGTTTATTCGTTTGTGTTTCTGCTTCATTTTCTTTACCATTTCATTCTCTTTATTATTACATCACAGTGTTTCACATTTATTGAAAATTTGATTAGCTATGAACAGTGGCAATGTATAGCACGGTATGAAAGTGAAGTGTATGTTGGAAAGGCACGTTTATCTGTGCACTGTCCATGTCCATGTGCAAGTAAAATGCTTAATTGCATGCACATGCTGAACCTTTTGTACGTGGGGCCATCCAAAGTGGACCAAACAATTATATCTCTGCTTCTTTTGTACATTTTGAGTCTCCCAAAATGATTCCTGAAATGTATCATGTGCAGCAGTTATGTGTCATTGGTACGTAAGCAGAATTTCATTTTATTTTCATATGCATATTTTACACATAAAAAATAAAAAAATTTCAAACTATCTGCAAGATGTTCCATCATCTTTGAGTTATGGACAGCATTTATGAAGTAGCAGCGTGCATTTTCATCGTTATTTTCTTTTTTATTTATGAACTAATCTAGGGTTTTTACTATTTTGTTTAAGCTCTTTCATCTCACAGCAACTTTCTTCTTCTTTCTCTCTCTCTCTTAAACTTCGACCACCATTTGTCTCCCCCAAAGGCACTTTCTATCATCACTGCCATTTTCTCAGTTCATGTTCTTCACAGATTTCTCACATCTATTATCAAACTCAAACCTTTTTCAAGGAAATGAACAGAAAGACAAAAAGGGTATTCGGAGCCTTTCACGAATCAAAATAAAGAGACATTCTTCGACGACATGAGTTCATGATGTCGGAGCCTCCATGACCTAGCAAACAAGAGTGAAAAATCTTCTATATATGTAATTAAATTTCATATTTCATATATATATGTACTGTTAAATTTGGTTGAAGTGATTTCAGATTTTTGCATGTTTGAGATGATGAAGTTGTAGTGAAATTTTGGTAAGCGCAATTTTTTTTTTCTCCAGCTTCCGGCAAAAAGTGTTCTTGGTGGTGAAAGTGTGACAAGACGAAGGAGACAAGGATAATAATGTCATTTTTATTTTTTTTGCAAATTTAATCAATTATAATATTTAATAACCATTGAAATAATTTGATTATAAATTTAAGGATTAATAATGTCAGTTAACTCGGAGATAATTTAATGTGGTTCATCACCCTGAAATCCACCTGAATAAAATTTGCATGAACTGTAAAATAACATTGGCAAAATCGAGAAAGAGAAGAAAAGGTGGAAGTGACTAAAATATTAGATTTTGTTTAAAAGTTTATTATATTATAATTTGTTTTTAATTCTTGGAAATGTGTATCTGCAGAAGAATCAATTCTTATTTTAAAATAAAGACTGCGTTAGAACGAACACATTGTTTTACTGTATGACAAAGATCTTTAGTTTTTACCTGTTCTTCAAATTATTTGAATTAGTTTTTAGTCTGAAAATCGATCACATTTAATGTTTATTCTCTCCTTTTAAGTATTTGTTTTAGGAAAATTAAACTCAAATCTATTTTCAAAAATTCTTCATATATATATTTCTTAATAAAAAGATCATCCGATTTCTTTAACAGTTGAATTTTTGGAATTTTTTTTTAATGTCGTTATCATTTTTAAAGTTTATCATTAACTAGTTTTTTTTTATGTCAATTAGATATTACTTTTCACTTAATCTTTAATTTACTTTATATATAAAAAACATATAAACTAGACACTTACTAAGGTTGACATTTTTATTGAAGAATTTGATTGAACAGCACATCTATATATATAAAGCTTTCATTAAAATTTTCCATAGAAATTCATTAAATACATACAAATTCAATTCACTATACAAAAACGAATTTTATTTTGTACATATTTGAGAAAATGTCTCTATTCCTTTTTTTTTATTCGTTTTTAATTGTGGGTTGAATAACTGGATAAAGGACCCAAAATACATCAGGCTTTCTTTCTGGGCTATTGCTGATCCATGAGAGATTTAATCATTCTTTTATTTTCTAGACAAAATTTAAAAATAATTATAAATTCAAATCCTAAAAAAAGTTGAAAAGCAAAATAGACAAGATCTTTCCGTTTTTCTCTAAAATATTTGGTGTAGTTTAAAATGTAAATTTCCAAAATATATAAAAAAATAATTATTTTCACCATAAGAAAGTGGTGGCCTAAATATAACCTTAAGGTATAATAAACTAAACCGTAAACCCTAAAACATAAATTATAAAAACAGTAAAACTAAAAGACTTACCCGAAATGGTAAATGCTTTTACCTATTAAGCAAATAATTTTTTTTATCCATATCAAGAATTTGCATTCTAAATTACACCAATTTTTTGAAAAAAAACGAGTTCTTTCTATCTAAAATTCATTTATATGAGAATGAATAATTAAAATTTACAATAAATTGTTCAAAATTTCCTAAAAATAATAGAAAAAAAATTATATAATCGGAGTATCACCAAACCTGCTTACTTGGATGTTGTTGCCTTAACTTTCATAGTTGCTTCGATTTTATATAAAGATACGAAACAATTATGTTTAAATATAAAACAAAATTTATTATAAATTTTTGGGAATAATTAGGTTTATCTTTATTGCTATCACTAGTAAAAAAACCATTAAATGTAGTGGATTTTTAGATCAATATTTCTCTACAGTGTTTGATAAAAATAATTGTGAGAATTTTTTTAATAAAATTTAGTGGTGTTGGAAAATATTATTGATTAAAGTGGATATCTTTTGTGAATGAGGTGATTGATAGGGCTAACAGGGAGGAAGAAGTTGTGGCTTGTATTCAAGATTAATTTCTTTAAAAACTTGTGATTTAATGTGCTAAGAATTCTTAAAAAAACTTATTATTATTGTTATTATTATTATTATTATTATTTCATCTAGCTTAGCTTATTACATTCTGCAAATTTCAATTTGAAATGCAGGAGAGGTGTTCAAGAAATATGTGGGGTGCATAAAGTAGGAACTAGTTCACTGTTGCTTCTATTTTTGTTTTAGATGCTGAGATGGTCATTCACAACACTGGGCTTAGCTCGTTTTATAATTTGGATAACTTTTAGGCAAATGCTTCCTACACCCAATTGTTTTTAACCTGCACCCAACATATTTTTTTAATTTCCAAAAATGCTCTTAATTCTGGAAATAAAAATCCAGAAATTGAAAATAATATATTCCGGAAAAATAAATCTAGAAGTGATTATTGAGTTTCGGAAATAAAAATCCAGAAAAAAAATTAAAATTCTATTTTGGACAAAAAAATTTGGAATTGAAAATAATATATTTCGAAAAAAAAATCCAAAAAAGAGATTATTGTGTTTCGGAAATAAAAATCCGGAAACAAAAATAAAAAACCCATTCCGGATAAAAAAAATCTGTAATATAAAATTTTGTTCCGGAAAAAAAAATCCAAAACACATATTTTGGAAAATTTTTTTAAAGACAGTTTCGTCTTTTCCGCTGGAATCGGGTGCAGTGATATGGTGCAGGAAGCAATTGCCTAACTTTTATTGTTTTTCTAGACCTATTCTTCCTCACCCCATCAAATTTCTTCTTGCACCCATAAATTTTAAAAGAAGACTGTTTTACCCTATTTTTTTTAAATGACTTCCCAATATCTTACTGAAAGCTTTCTCTAGAACATATTTTCCAGAATTTATTAAACATATCTTTAAAATATATTTTGGAACATAATTTCCAAAAAAGGTCACCCCAATTCACTTACTACACACACTACCTTCCAAGCAACCTTACACTTGAAAAAAACATAACTTCCCAATTCCTTCTCATTCCCGCACAAGACACACAAACTACTTTCCAAAGCGATCCCTCTTTTCTCCAAATTCACCATTGTCGATAGCCTATCAACCAAAACTCTCCACGCGGTAGTTATTGAAGAAAGCAACGCTTAAGGCTCCATAATACCTCATAAATAGAAACATAAGTATCATCCTCAACCAAACTTAACCTACTATAAGTCAAACTAATAGAGTAAACATAACTTTCATCCCACTTCCAAACCCATTTATCCATAACCCATGAGAACAAAATCTTGAAAAGAAACTAGTTAATTAACTTGTAAAAAACATAAGTGAGAGACTATAAAAAATTAAAGAATAGTGTAATTTAATATATCTATATTATATTATATTTTATAATAATGGTCATGATAACTAAAACCATATATTATTGATATATAACTTCGGAAGCAGAATTATGGAACTACCGTACAGATACTATGTTGTCATTCAATGGAAATTAACATAGCTGTGAAGACAAATAAGTGATGGTTATGTCTTGTCTTCATTCTAACTCTGCGGATATGGTTGTTTACGTAACTTTACGAATGAGTGGATCAACACATATATGATTGGAAATATAAACAAGTAACAGTAACCTTCCATCCATGTTATCCATATTGTGGGGGACTGAGAAGGAGTAAACAGTCACAATGAAAATCAACAAATTGGAGGGTTTCGTAACATCACATTTTTCATGCAAATGGTAACAACTTCATTCTAATCATTCTTTCATAAACTTCTCTTTCTTTCTCATCTTTCTACTCTACATATATGTGATACACAGTAACAGGTATTGCATACAATCAGGCAAATTAAGCAAAATCCAAGATGGCCTCTCTATCAATCTTGAATTCAGAATCGGATGAAGAGAATTGGGTGATGCAAATCAACCAAATGTCTAGTGAAACCAACAACTCAATCTTGAAAATAATACCAGTTTGCATATACCAAGTTCCCAAATCTTTGAGCTCTGCCAAGCCAGAAGCCTTTGCTCCTCAATTTATAGCCATTGGTCCATATACTCACTTTCGCCCTGAGCTCTATCCCATGGAAAGGTTCAAAGTTTTATCTGCCAAAGCGGTTCTAGACCACTTCCAGAAACATGATCTCAAACAAGTGGTTCAAGAATTCCACAACACAGCAACCTTCATCCGTGCTAGTTACCACAAATACTTGGACCTCAAAGACGAAACCTTGTTATACACCGTTGCCATTGATGCTTTGTTCTTGTTGAATTTCTACCACAACTATCTCAATGAGAAATTTTCTGGCTCTTTCATGGCGGGGCTAGAAGATCGAGTTCGCTTACGTGGTGTGAAACTAACTAAGGATGCCATCATAAGGGACATCCTCATGGTGGAGAACCAAATTCCAACCTACTCCTTGTTAAAGATCTTGGTCTTTCAAAGCTCCGAACCTCCCCATTTAGTTCAAGACTACTTGGGTTCGATGCTCTTGTCATTCTGCCGTCAACACTCTCCACTTAACATAACTCACTTCCCCACATGTTCTGAAGCTGTATCTAAGCATCACCATGTCTTGGATCTCATGTACCATTTGGTGGTCTCTAACGCTGAAAAGCCTGAAACACCGATACCTGTTCAAAGCCAAGGTATGTGTAAACTCTTTGATATATAATACAGAAATTTTATCAGATGATTCAAAATTGTTCTGGTCTCTATTAATATTCGCATAACATTAGTGCCATTGTTTATTCTTTTTCTTGTAAAAATTAGCGAGAATGATAGAGATATAGTGATGTTGGACAACCTAGCTGTCTTATCCGTTCATCTGTTAGTTTTTGGTTATATTTGAATGTTTGGTGATAATGTTATCTTTAGGTGTTTTCGTTGTGTTGAATGATTTGGATAAGGTTTTTGGATCTCTTTTAAATAGTGCAGTTGGCATGTATATATGAGTTTGATATTTTAGTGATTCTTATTTATTTATTTTGTTAATAAAAATATTGGATAACCTAGCTAATAATTTGAGTGGTAAACTCTACACAGGTACTTCCGTACCCCAGAAAAGCTCAACTTCTGAAGCCATAATAACAATTTCCTTTAAGAAAGTTAAAGGTGCTTTGACATGGACACTAAACTCTATGAAAAAGCTAAAGGACGTGAATATTCCTCTTGTGAAACCCATTAAACGACACCTAGATCCAGTGCTAAAAGTGTCCTCTCAACTTAAAACTCTTTCATCACATCCAAATCTTTCTGGAGAAGAAGAAGAAGCTCCTTTGGTTGTCAAAATCCCTTGTGTGCGTGAGCTTCATTCAGTCGGGGTCTTTTTCCAACCCTTGGAAGGTGGTAACATGGCCATTGAATTTGACGAAAAGATGGGCATACTTTACCTCCCTGTGCTCAAATTGGACGTGAACTCTGAAGTGATAATGAGAAACCTTGTGGCTTATGAGGCCTTGACCAAACCAGATTTTCTCATCTTCACA
>Ga0123342_1008268_pt1 | contig 13221 bp, 9 predicted proteins | sample Turbeawhitnodule_FD_89960 | JGI IMG/M metagenome (GOLD analysis project Ga0123342, IMG submission 89960) | Root nodule microbial communities of legume samples collected from Mexico - Turtle bean Mexico white nodule | ecosystem: Host-associated > Plants > Roots > Nodule | place: Mexico: Nepantla...
TATACTTAGGTGTTTTTAGAAAAGATTGAAAACTGTTTTTCAAATGGTTGAGCTGTTAAAACCAAAACAACCGATTGATTCGAGGAAACAACCGATTGTTTGTTTTGGTACCATAACAAAAAAGTGGTTTTTGTTTTTGACTGAGCCTTAAATATTTTAACTGATTACGCTCTAGTCTTTAATGCTTTGACCAATCTTTTAAATGCAATGAATAAGTTTGTTAAGATTTGATAACAAACAACATCTTTGAATATATTCAAAAAAACAGATTTGAGTAATAACAATTAACACAAGTTTTTGAGTTTTTCAAAGAGTTAAGATTGCTTAGAGATTGAGATTGATCAAAGTGTGTGAGATAGGATTTATGCTTGTATTGATTTCAGATTTTCTTCTGTAACAAGTGTAATCCTTGTATTTGTTGAACAAGTATCTTTGTGTGTTTGCTGAGAAGTGTTGTGTGTTCTTGAGGGGATCAAGATCAGCATTCTTAGTGTTGGTGTGTTGGCCAAGAGAAGTGTGAGTCTTGAGGGGATCAAGGCCACTTTCTTGGTTGTGGTGTAAGTGATCTAGGTTTGATTGCTTAGTGGAATTCCTCAGTGGTTTCTGAGAAGACTGGATGTAGCTCTAGGTTTAGAGTGAACCAGTATAAACATCTGTGTGCATTCTTTCTATCCTTAAACTCTTTAAATTCAGTTTTATATTTGCAAACTGGTATAAACAACCGATTGTTTCTGCGAAACAACCGATTGTTTTTCTGGTGCAGTTGCTTTTTGCTTTGTGTTTGACAAACTGATTTTCTTTATCAATTGATTCTCGAAGAAATTTCATTCTTGACTTAAAAGTTTTCGAAAACCCTCTTTAAAAAATTCACCCTCCTCTAGTTTAAAGCCATATATTCTAACAATAAGGTCAACCCCCCACGATTGTGTGATCTGTCAATGTCAGACAGGGCGAAGGGGAGTCGCTCAAAGAATACTTGAATAGATTCTGTGCAGTCTCAGTAAGACTTTAAACTCAGGATGAAGAGATGGTGGTCGTTGCTTTCGTACAAGGGATAACAACAATCCCATTCAGTGATTCACTAATTAGGAATCTGGCAGAGACGTTATTCGAGGTGCATGAAGGAGCTACCGCCCATATCAAGGCTGAAGAGGTCGTGCTCAGGAAAAATGCCAGCTCGCGGTTGAAGCAACCCAAGCACAAGGAAAATAGCCTAGATTGTTCCATTAGGAGAAATGAAACATCCACCGAGAAGAGAACGGATCCGAGGTATGTCCCATATGTCGCTAAGAAGGATGAACCTAAGATAAAGGTTAGGGAGGAGAACGGATCCGAGGTATGTCCCATATGTCGCTAAGAAGGATGAACCTAGATTCCGTGTATCCTGTAAAGAGCTTTTTAGCATGCTATGGGTAGCGCATAAGCTAAAATTTCCCCAAAAGACAGATCGATTCTTGAGATCACAAAGAGATACATGGTGCGACTTTCACAGGGCATTTGATCATAGCATCAAATGATGCATGCCCTAAGTTACCAACTGGTTAGTTTGGTCAAAGAGGGCTTCTTGAAGGAATATCTCGAGGCCAACTAGGAGGAACCAAAAGGAGAGGCTAGGACCATGGACCAAACACATGAAACTCCAATCCGTGGGGATTGGAACAGCATCGCAGGAGGATTCTATGGAGGTGGAAACTCGGTCTCCAAACGCAAAAGATATGCGCGAGCGGTGATGTCCTAGATACAAGGAGGTTTGACTGCCCTATAGAGCCATCCCTTTGCTTCATAAGTTCCGAACTGGAAAATGTGTTTTCCCATGAGGATGATCCAATGGTGATATCTGTTGTCACGGTAGGACGAAATGTGCCCAAAGTATTGATCGACCAAGGAAGCTCGACCGACGTGATGTTCCGGGAAATGTTTACAATTTTGCAAATATCCCTTGATCAGTTAAGGCCTTATGATGGTTGTCTGGTCGGCTTTGCAAGAGACCAGATGGAAGTACGATGATACGTTAGGTTGAGGACAACCTTCTCAGACGAAAACGTAACCAGAACGATTACTGTAAAGTACATCATCGTCAATGCATATTTTGCATAAAACCTACTTCTGAGGTGACCCTCCTTGAATAGGATGGGTGTAGTAGCCTCAACCACCCATATGAAGATGAAGTTGTCCTTGTTAGAATGAGGGATACTTAAAATAAAGGTCGTCCAGAAGATGATACGAAAGTGCTATGTTGTTTGAAAAAACGTAGGGGAACCTACGCAGTCACAATCCAAGGAGGAGAGCCAGGGTGGATAGCAAAGACAGACATCAGCAATGAAAGACAACCTGCGCCTACTGGAGAGGTTCAGAAGAGGGAGATAAAGGGAAAGAAATTCAAGCTTGACACCTCGTTGTGCAAAAAGATAGAGGATAAAATAGCCAATGTCATTTTAGAGAATATGAACGCTTTCGTGTGGTCGTCCGCAAGCATGCTGTTGAAGATGGATGATGCTCCTTGAAGACCATATATGTGTTTGATGTAGCAAAGTGTGTGCTTTGCTTTGAAGCTAGTCAAATTGTATTTGGGTGGTCTTATATATAGGGTAAAGTGTGTTTAAGGTAGCTTTTTGCTTCGTGACCCACCACATGACACTAATCAAGGTGATAAGATCAAGCACAAATATTTCTTAATCCTTTTTGTTGAAGATGGGAGGTTTGATCTATTAAATCCATATAAAGCCTGAAGCTGTGCTGCTTTCTAGGTTTGGGTTTAGATTAGGGTGTTTAGAATCTTTGTAAGATCACTCCTTGAAGCCTACACAAAGCTTGATTAAATATGTTTTAAACAACTAAGTGTTTTTCCAAGCAAAGGGAAAACAACCAATTGATTTATCGAAATAACCGGTTGTTTGTCACTTAGCTGGCTGGAAGTTTTTAACAGTTTTTTGAATCAGTTGTGTAACTGTTTAACTCATTCAACCGGTTAAATCGTAGTTTCAACCGGTTAAATGTGTGTTTTCATAACAGTATTTTGAAAACATGTTTTAACTGATTTAGTGAATCAAAACTTCCTAAAACGGTAGCTTTTCAAAGGTTATAAATATAGCTTCGTTTTCAAATCAATAACAAAGAGAAATACAACAAGTATTGATTCAGATTTGAGAAAGAGATTTGGTTTTGAAAGTTTTTTTCAAAAAGAGCAAGATTGCTTTAAGCTTTGTTGTGGTGACAAGTGCTGATCATAGGATCTCTGGTTCTGTAAATCCAGGTGCTTTCTATCCTGTTTAGTATCTTGTAATTGTACATCTTTTACATATCGTTTGTGTTTGAAATCCTGTAAAGACAGAGGGTGTTCTGTCTTAAGGTGTTATGTGTGCAAAGGGGGTGAGTAGGCTTTGTGGGATTCAAAGTCACCTCTTTGTGGTGTGTACTTGTAATCTGTGATTGATTGCTAGTGGAACTCAGTGGTTTGACTGAGAATTGGATGTAGCTTAGGGATTGAGTGAACTAGTATAATCTCTATGTGTAAATCTCTCTTTCCCTCAAACTCTCTAACTGTTTGATATTTCGCTGCTATAAACAACCGATTAAATAGTGACTTTAACCTGTTGAAATTTTGATAACTGTTTTGTTGGATTGTTTGATTGCCTTCCTTAAGTGCTTATCTGAGTTGTTTGGTAAGGATTCATTCTGAAGCAAGTATTTGCAAAAATCTTTGATAAAACAATTCATCCCCCTCTTATTTAAAGCCATCAATTCTTACAATTTTCTCATGTCTTTTCTCAAAATATGCTTTACTGCACAAAAAATGAATTTGTTGTTCCTTAAAAGAATAATTTTTTTTTTAAACTAGTGCCTTGTTTTTAAAGTTTTTTTAATAGCTTTGTTTTTGCACCAAGAAGCTTGGCTTAGTCTCTTATGCTATCAAAATAGTGAGCACAGTTGAAAATCTCTCTTTGCTTTTCTTTTGAAAATAAATCTGTTTATTTTATTTTCATTCTGTTTTTTTATAACAGTTTTTTTTTACTGTTTTTTGAAAGTTTGTTATAAATTGTTTCTTATATAAAGAGAGACACATCTCACTTGAAAAGTATGCTGAGCAATCAAGTTTTAAACAGAGATTAATTTTTTTTCAGTGAGTTGAAAAGGATTTACACGTGTTTTTGAAAGAGTTTTCAAAAGAAATAAAAGTGTGCTTGTTCTTGTGTGCCCTAAGCTTGGTGGAGGTGTTGTCACTAGTGTGCTGCAATCAGTTCTACTGGTCTTTTCAGTTTCCTGCATTTTCTTTCCAGGTGTATTCGATTCCATCATTCTTGTCTTTGTAACAGTGATTGTAAGACACTTCTTGATAGTGTTGGTAGTGCTGAAATAATATTTTTTAGCTTGGCGTGCCTTGTTCTTGTAGGGTTAATGAACATAAGGTTGTGTAATTGATTTGTACTATTTTTAGTGGATATCACCTTGGGTAAGGTGAGACTGGATGTAGCTCTTAGTGAGTGAACCAGTATAAACGTGTGATGTTCAATCTCTCTTAATCTTTGCACTCATTTACGATTTCTTGTGTTGATTTACTAGAAAATAAATCTGTTCAATTAAAATTGAATTTGTTCTTACTGGGTCTGTTCATACTGTTCTTTATATTCTGAAAGCTAATCTAAATAGCTTGTAGTTATCTGAGTCTCTGCTTTAGTTGTATCATAAGTAAATTTCTCAGTTAAAACAAAGCCAATTAAGTGCCACGTTCTATTCAAGTGTGTGGTTTAATAATCAAAGATTGTTTCTTGATTCAACTCTTAGTTTTCATCTTTGCGTATTAATGTGACAAATTGCTTGCTGCTTAATTCTCTTAATATCTGGAAAGTATAAAACTAAAACACTGTCTTGATAAAGTAAGCAGAAAAAATAAATCTGTTATTTCTAAAATAAATCGATTCTTTTGCTCTGTATTGTTAAAAACCCGAATCTGTTTGAAAATTTTATATGCTCAATTCACCCCCCCTCTTGAACTTAGACACTAATAAACCCAACAATTGGTATCAAGAGCTAGGACTTTGTATTTTACTCAAGTTTGTGTGCAATATATCTGAGTTTAACATGCTTTTTGTTGAGGGTTCGTCTATTAATAGACCCCCTATGTTTGTTGGAATGAATTATGCATTCTGGAAAATAAGAATGAAATTTTTTAAGGAATCTATTGACTTTGGTATTTGGGATGCTGTGGTCCATGGACCTTTCATGCCTATGCAGGTTGTCAAAGAAGAAACAGTGAGGAAACCATGGTCTGAATGGAGTGAGAGTGAAAGAAAAAAGGGCTTAATATGACTCAGTAGCTAAGAACATCATAACTTTTGCATTGATAATGGATGAATTCTTCAGAATATCTCAGTGCAATTCGGCTAAGGAAATGTGGGAAATTTTGGAAGTAACACACAAAGGCACGAATGATGTGAAGAGAGCAAGGAAACATTCACTCATCCAAAAATATGAGCTTTTCAGGATGCAACCTGAAGAAAGCATTGTTGATGTACATAAACGGTTTACCCACTTTGTAAACCATCTTACTGGACTTGGAAAGGTGTTTGAGAAAGAAGAACTCAATATAAAAGTCCTGAAGTGCCTTGATAGAAGTTGGCAACCCAAAGTTATTGCAATTTCAAAAAGTAGAGATCTGTCTAAGTTGTCCACTGCTGCATTGTTTGGAAAATTAATGGAGCATGAGCTAGAACTCAAAAGGCTGAAAGAGCAAGAGACATTGGAAAGGAAAACTAAAGGACTTGCCTTGAAAAAAAGTGTATAGAATGATAGCCGTGAGGAAGCAGAGAATGTTGAACATGATGAAACATTGAGTGTATTCACAATAAAGTTCAACAGATTTCTGAAGAAGAAAGGCAGAGATAGGACTCAATAAAAGAAGAGGTATCCTAAACCAAATGAATCTAATTCTTCTTACTACACTTGTTTTGGTTGTGGTAAAATAGGTCACATAAAGATTGATTGTCCAAACAATCAAACAAAAGAAATACCAACCAGCAAGAAGGTTGAAAGGAGTAAGGGTAAAAGAGCGTATATCTCTTGGGAAGAGAATGAAGTTTCCTCAACAGAAAATGAAGAAACAAACTTGTGTTTCATGGTGAAAGATGAAGGATCAATCTCTGCACTCATTTACGATTTCTTGTGTTGATTTACCAGAAAATAAATTTGTTCAATTAAAATTGAATTTGTTCTTTCTGGGTCTGTTCATACTGTTTTTTATATTTTAAAGCTGATCTAAATAACTTTTAGTTAATTGAGTCTCTACTTTGGTTGTATCAGAAGTAAACTTCTCAGTTAAAACAAAGCCAATTAAGTGACACGTTCTATTCAAGTGTGTGGTTTAATAATCAAAGATTGTTTCTCGATTCAACTCTTAGTTTTCATTTTTGCATATTAATGTGATACATTGCTTGTTGCTTAATTCTCTTAATATCTAAAAAGCATATAACTAAAACACTGTCTTGATAAAGTAAGCAGAAAAAATAAATCTGTTATTTCCAAAATAAATCAATTTTTTTGCTTTGTATTGTTAAAAACCCGAATCTGTTTGAAAATTTTATAAGCTCAATTCACCCCCCCTCTTGAACTTAGACACTAATAAACCCAACACATGCCTGGAATAAATCCAAACTTTTTATACCATCGGCTTACCATGGATGAAAAGGTCAAGCCTATGGTTTAGAGACAAAGGAAATTTAATGAAGAGAAACACTTTGTCATCTGAGAAGAAAATCAGAAACTTTTTGTTGCTGGCCACATAAGGGAGATACACTACCCTCAGTGGTTGGCGAATGTGGAGGATGTGTGTAGACTTTACCGATTTAATTAAAAGCTTGTCCCAAGGATTTCTACCCTCTACCGATCATAAAATCCTGGTAGACAGCGCCTCGGGAAATTGGCTGTTAAGTTTTCTAGATGCATTTTCGGGGTACAATTAGATTCGTATGCACCCGAAGGACGAGAGTAAGATAACTTTTATGGTCGAGGTCGCTAGTTATTGCTACAAGGTTGAGGTGTGCTAGGGCAACCTAGCAAAGGCTGATAGATTAGATCCTTTCACCAATACTCAGACGAAACGTTCAAGCATATGAGAATGACATGGTTGTCACGTCAGAAAGGGAAGACCAACATGTTGATGACCTAGAAGAACTATTCGCAACTTTAACAAGGTACAATCTAAAGCTTAATCCTAATAAATGTGTGTTTAGGGTAGAAGCAGGGAAGTTTCTTGGCTTTCTGTTACTAAAAGAGGTATAGAGGCAAATCTTAACAAATACGCAGTGATCATAAACATGAAAAGCCCGACTATTGTAAAGGAAGTGCAGTAGCTAACCGGGCGCATGGCCGCCTTGTCTCGTTTCTTGTTAGTCAGTGGAGATAAAGGGTATCCTTATTTCCAATGCCTTAAGAAAAACAACCACTTTGCATGGACTAGTGAATGCGAAGAAGCCTTCGCCATGTTAAAGGAATACCTGGCTAGTCCTCCCATTCTCGGTAAACCAATCCTGAGAATCCCTATTCGTCTTTATTTTTTATAACAAATTGGACTATCAGCTCGGTCATTTTGCAAAATTAGGAGAAGATCCAGTCTATTTTGTAAGCAAGGTGCTGCAGGGAACAGAGACTCGATATCAAGCTATCGAGAAAGCTGCCCTAGCTGTGGTGTTCATAGCTCAGTGGCTTCACCATTACTTTCAAAGCTTCACTGTGATCATAATGATCGACCTGCCCATCCGTAAGGTTCTCCAAAAGCTCGACATTGCAAGTCGGATGGTCCGTTGGGCTGTTGAGTTGTCCGAGTTTGACATACATTATGAACCACGAGGGCCAATTAAAGGTCAGGTATATGTAGACTTTATGATAGAGCTTTCATCCAAGGAATCCCAGCCAAATCCTAATAATTTTCAATGGGTCCTTTCGATGGATGGGTCTTCCAACCAACAAAGGAGTGAAACTAGAGTCATTTTAGAAGGACCAAATGGGATCTTAATCGAACAAGCCCTCAAGTTTGCATTCAAGACAAGCAACAATCAAGCTGAGTATGAGGCTTTGATAGTAGGAATGTTGCTGGCAAAGGAATTGGGAGCTCAAAGCTTGTTGGTGAAAAGTGACTCAGTACTCGTAATCGGGCAAGTCACAGGTGATTATCAGGCCAAGGACCCACAACTGGCCTTGTATCTCAGGTATGTAAGGGTCTTAAGAGCAGTTTTCTCTACATTCGATCTTGTTCATGTTCCTAGAGAACAAAATTCTCGAGCAGATCTGTTGTCTAAGTTAGCCAGCTCGGGGAAAGGAGGTATGCAAAGGTTGGTAGTCCAGGAAACCTTGAAATCACCTAGGACAGCCGCGAAACGGCTGTCTGAGGTTGATCACCTGGAGGTTTTAAAGATCAGCCCAGAGAAAGGGAGAAAGCATCAATCGATGATTCAAGAAACCCTGAAAGTCCCAAGAATAACCATTCATTAGCTGCCTGAAGATGAATCTGTTAGATAAAGTTCAGCATTTTGTATGGAAAAATATTGTATGTCCCTTTTGGATTCCAAGACACTTAGTATCTGACAATGGAACCCAATTTGCTAGTCAACAATTGGGAAAACTGTGCACAAAGCTCGAAATAAAGAAAATATTCGCCTCGGTAAAACACCCACAAATGAATGGGCAGGCCGAGTGGGCCAACAGGGTCCTATTAAAAGGATTGAAGAGGAGGTTGGAAAAGGCAAAGGAAAATTGGTCATAAGAAATTCTAAGAATTTTGTGGTCCTATCACACCACCTCGCAATCAACAACCAAGGAGACGCCTTTCAATTTGGTATATGGGTTTGATGCCATGATACCAGTAGAGGTACAAGAGAATTCTCCTAGGTTCCAAAGCTTTGTTGTTGAAGAATCCAACGAAGGGAGGAAGGTGAATTTGGACTTGCTGGACGAGGTACGTGATCACGCCCGTATAAACTCAAAAGCCTTAATGAGAAGGGTGGAATTAAAGCACAAGACCATGACAAAACCTTGACAGTTCAAGGTTGCCAAATTGGTGATGTGGAAGGCCCACCACTACCAGATTAAGAACAATTTGTTTCCAAAGTGGACAGGTCTGTTCCGCACAGTCGAGGTGCTAGGAAACAGTGCATATAAGTTGGAAACCCTGGAGGGAAGAGCCATTCCACGAACGTGGAACGTGGCAAATCTCAAGTTTTATTTCAGTTAAGACACCTAGATTTTCATTATTTTCCTTTGAACATTATGATGTTTGAGGTGACACTCTTTTTCCCTGAAAGGAGTTTTTTAACGAGGTCACCTAGTAATAAATTTGTTCTTGGAAGATGATGTATGAAATAAGACAACTCGAATTGAATAGCAATGATGGCACATGGTAAGACGATCTAGCTCGATGTAAGTACGATTACCCGAGTATAGGCGCCTTGTGAGATGAATTTATTTGATGAGTTATTTGATTTGGCACATGGTAAGAAGACCTAACTCAATGTAAGTTAAATTACCCAAGTATAGGCGCTCAGTGAGATGAATTTATTTGATGAGTTATTTGATTTGGCGCATGGTAAGACGACCTAGCTCGGTGTAAGTACGACTACTTGAGTATAGGCACCCTGTGAGATGAGTTTATTTGATGAATTATTTGATGTGGCACAAGGTAAGCGCGACTACCCGAGTATAGGCACCCTACAATAAGTATTAGTTAACAAGGTGAATCATTTGAGATAGCGCATGATAAGACGATGTAGGTGCAACTATTCGAGTAGGCGCCTTGCGAGGTAAGACATCATGGAATAGATCTAGTATTTACACTGTAAGACAACCCAACACGGAGGTCATGGTTGCCCGTTAAATCGAATTAAGTGAAAGGTTGTCATAACCATGAGGATGTCATTCATCAAAGGTTAGACTTTCTATTAAGAGAAGTATTTTATTACTCTCTACACTTAGTTTCACCTAAGTTAGCAAGAACCAGTTGTGTTAATTATATTATGTTTAGGGTTGGAAAGGGTGAGCTAGTTCAATTGGTCAAGCGTTGGTGCATGCATTTGTAGTGATGCAAGTAAAACCTTTTAATTTCAAAAGTAGTATGCACCCAAAAATTTAAAAGTATTGAATAAATATAAGCAAAAAGTTTGAAGTGTTAAACAAGTTCGACAGTCATATAAATATTATTACAGTCCATAAAGAGTTTGAGTTAATCCCCCATTAGTCAGCCATCAACCACGGTTTTACCCGGGTCAAGTTCTGAAAGATCATTGGTGGGATTAACGACCACCGCTTTTTCCAAAGCAGCCTCAAGTCCTAGGAGGTAGGATTGAGAACCATCTTGCTTGAAGGAATCGATGGCCTTGATGAGGTTTTCCCCTTTGCAGGTCACCTCCTTCTTCAACTCTTCAACTTCAGTAAAAAGCTTGTTTTTCTCTTCAGGTAAGCTTGATGCCTCTTGGGTCTTCTCTGCTCAGAGTCATTCGACTTCTTGATGCTGGTCACTCAAGCGCTTAATCTTAGCTTGGAGGCATTCTACCTCTTTGTGGAGCTCCATGTTCTCCTTAATCCTGTGGTCCTCAGATATTTTGCGATCTTTATCCTTAACGTCGACCGGGAAAGCCATATCAAATGCTTGTCCAAGTAGCTTCAAGGTATCATGACGAAGGTGATCTTCATCATGAACCATTAGCCTGACTCTATCCTCGCTGGGTAAGAAGAAGGATTCACCATGGGCTGGGACATCAAAATCAGGGTTCCACAAGCTTTTTCCCCGCGAGCTCTCAACCTCGCACTCTTGAATTGTGATAACCTCTTGGTGTGGAGCTCGACCATTAGAATGTGAATGCTCAGTAGATGGAGTGGTCGCGAGTCTTTTCCTTTTAAAGACAAGCCCTGAAGTAGTCTACTCGTCTGGGTTAGTTGGAGTCTGGGTAATCACAGTTGGAGCTTTCCTTTTTTACACCAAAGACTCCTTAGGCAGGCTAGCAACCGCCCTCATCTTCCTAGCGAGCTCAGCCAGCTCAGCCTGACTGATGTTGGAGAGCATGCCATCTGCAAAAACGAAAAAAGGATTAGTGGCAATGATATATGTTTTTTTTCGCCAAAGGTAGGAAAAAAGGAGTACAAGTGTGGGCTTTCAGGACACCGAGAGGTATTTTTTGGTTAATAGAGTGGAGGTATCAAAGATGACTTTTAAACTTGTCAAAAATTCGCAAATTCCTTAGTCCTTTGGACACAGATCTTCCAATTGTCGAGCACTCTAGAATCTAGGGTTTGGTGTCCAATATAAGGGAAAACCGTTCAGTAGGGACGAATCTCCTATTGAAGCTCAGATCTTGAGAAATCGACCTTTACAATTTTTGTAGGACGACTGGAAGAGGGTAAGTAAACCTCTCCCTGGGGCACCGTTTAGGGAAACCCACAAATGGTGTCCTGAGTGCTTGGCCTAAAAAAAGTATAAGAAGACTTCCACAGTTGGCGAAATGTCAAGCTATTTGGATGTAGCTGGGCAGGAGCTACATTTAGCTCGGTCAATAGTTCCTTTGCAAAAATGGACACTTTTTGAAGAGCGTAGCATAGAAAAAACAAAAGGGACCATCAGGGTCCGATGACTCGTCACAATATATCGGTTCCCCTTCCTTACACTCTATTGTTTTTACGAAACCCTCATGTTTTTAGTCAGAACACACCCACCTTCCCTTAACTCTTTAATATGTAAACGGGTGGTATAGTAAGAGGTCTCTTTAAGGATTTCTTTCTTAGCCCAAGGGTATGCAGAACTATAATCCATCGTCGGAAGCAACTAAAGCATAAACACGAGCAGAATACAAATGCAATTCAAGGCAGACATAATGAATGGAATCGACGTAAATTAAAAATGCATTTCTCGTAATGCAATCAATAAGCTAAATGATGATTATCGGTAGAGTTAGGTGGGAAAAGAATACCTGGTGTGACAGTGATGTGCGGAAGTTTCAGAGAAGGTTTAGAGGCAAAACGATGAAGAAAGTTGGGGGTAATGTGATGAAAATGAAAAGAAAGGAATGTATATTCGAAAGAGGAAGATGAAGCGACAATGTTCCCCCACTGTTGATGCAGGTGTCACGTGTACACTCCACGTTAGTAAGGTAAGATGTCTTTTCGCGAGACGCTTTGGCAACTGCGCCCAACTACCCACTGAGTAAACTTCATGTCAACCACCAGTACTGGAGAGCCTCTTCACCTTGTTAAGCTCGGCTTGAGCCTGGGGAGCTTGTGTACTGGTCGAACGTGCTCGGGTCCTCAACCCAAACACTTAAGCGTAGTAAGCTCGGTTAGACAGGTTATAACCAGCTCGGTTTAGGGAAGGTATGGGCCCAATGACACATTATAGGGTCGACCCAGATGTTGTGTATGCTATAGGAAAAAGATAATTAAAGAAAAAATAACAGAAGGAGTAGCTGAATTAGTAAAAGGGTATATATCTTTTAAACACAAATAAAAGTTGTTAGGGATGATGTGGCATTGCACCCGAAAATAAAGGTGCACGTTAAGAGAATGTTCTTATGGTTGAAATTATATTCTTGTTGTTGAGATTATATTCTTGTTGTTGAAACAATATTCTGGTTGATGAAAATCGTTGAAAGAATGTCTATAAAAGAGGTTTAAGACCCCGAGTAAAGGTAAGCTTTTCTGAATTCGATACTGATACAAATTTTTAATTTGAATGCTCTCACTAACTTGATCGTCGGAGTGTGATCAATAGATGGAGTCCCCTTCATCACAAAACGTCTTCAACTCAGTTCAACACCCAAGCAAAGTCACTTAAGCTAGGAGTTCACTTCCAAACCCAACCGAAGTCAGCCGGCGAGAACAAAAAATATAATTTATTAGTTTATATATTATTTTCAACTAAAGTGTTTATGTTTTCAAACACATATTAATGAAAATATTATTTATAAATTAAATAAAAAAATTAGATAAATTTTAAATTATTTGGTCAAATATAAAAAAAATGAAAGAAAAAATTATATATATGTATATTTCAAAATTCATACAAAAAATTTCATGTGGAATTTATAAATAAAATAAAAATTGGAGAAATATAAAATTATTTGTTACAAAATAAAATTATTTTGAAAGCAAATATTATGTATATTTATACTTTAAAATTCATGCAAAATCTCATGTGAACTTTTGTTTTCAAATTAAACTAGCGGAAAACTTACCTACGAATAAAAA
>Ga0123342_1008269_pt1 | contig 13221 bp, 5 predicted proteins | sample Turbeawhitnodule_FD_89960 | JGI IMG/M metagenome (GOLD analysis project Ga0123342, IMG submission 89960) | Root nodule microbial communities of legume samples collected from Mexico - Turtle bean Mexico white nodule | ecosystem: Host-associated > Plants > Roots > Nodule | place: Mexico: Nepantla...
AACACAATTAAAATCCCACTCACAACTTTTGACCTTTTACATATCCAAACTCCCATTCTACTCTTTTCTAGTAACTTCTAACTTTAAAACCCACAAATTACATTAAAGTTTATTCAACATAAATTAGTCCTTGGACGGAGTTTATAAAATTATAGTCAAATGTTGAAGATGAAGCTTTGTTTTTTCCTTTATTTACATTTAGAGATGGGAGACTTTACACTAATTTCATTTAATAATCGGTATTACGTGTGACAATTTGTCATGGTCAACCAATAATTTGTTCACAGTTGACATAATCATAATTATCTGATACGCAAATCAGTTAACATTCCTGTGCCGGAAAACCTCTGTGACACAGAATATGAGAAAAATAAAATCATGCATTGACAATGATTAAAGTCCACATTTGCTCAATTATATTAATTAGCATTGGTGTGAAGTTTATTAGGTAACCACCTATGCTGTTAGTGTACCTCCATCATTAACACACTTGTGTGTTTCATTGACTTTGTTTTTTATAATCATAATCTCTTGGTTCCCTGTTAAATTTTAGTTTTCTTCGATAACATAACCGCCTTTTAGGGTATGCTTCTTTTTCTTTGTGCTGCAACGTGAAGTAACTGAGAGGGAGATTTTATAAAACTTCTAAGACCTGGCCTTTACACTTCATCACGTATATATGTGGTAAACGTTTTATGACTAATATAGTTGGAGTGTATTTCAAGAATGTGATTAAAAAGATCTTTCACGTGCTGAACCAAAATGAAAGAAAGTATGTTAGAATTATCTTGTGCGTACTGAGAAGCATGTCACTTGCTCCATGTGCTCAACTATGAATTTCTTCCAACTTTGGGAAGAAAAAATGTTTCTGAGTGACACAATTTAAGGCATCTATAATAGAATTAGTCACAAGGTAAGCCTAATTTTGTCACTGTTGCCATCACCAATCTCTAGAAAACATGATACACGGAATGGTTTGAACACTATATACGGTCATATCACACATGTACCTCATTGTGTAGACAAACTTCTCAAGAGTTGAACCAAACTTCTGACTTGGACCGTAACCCTTACCACGATTTTTCTATTCGTGGCCCATTTAAGATTGCAAAAATATTTCTAGTATGGTACAATCACCATCACTGAATCTTGTTAAAAGTCTTTCCTTCACAGCTAATAAAGTTGGATGTGATTTAAAGTTGATGCTTAGTTCAAATATATTGGAGGGTATGGATTATCTCCTGTTAATGAGTATCACGAGTTTTGACAATTGTTTATTACTTAATATATAATTGAAATAAAAACTAATCAGTTCCTTGTCTCATTAAGTTAAATTTAATAATAAACCATATAGAGGATCCAGATTCATACTTGTACGTACTCTGGGGTTTTTTTTTTTTTGTACGTACTCTGGTGTTTGAGAGAAACCTTGTACTCATCGAATGCTGTAAATTAAAGCATGATGATAAAAAAAATGATTTTCTTCTGTCTATAAAAAATATATATTTTTGAATAATGGTTTTTGTTATGGTCTTTGATAGTTGAATGATGCTAAGAAGATATGGGCTCAGCATTCTACAACTCCATAAATTATAAGTGCACCCCCTTAGTGTTTGTGAAAAGACCAAACTCTCCTTCATTATATTTATATTTAATTAATCTACCTTCTCATTACTTCTCTCCCACCTCTTCTTCTACCTTGTTTGCTGCACCCCCTAACTTCACCCCTTCCAATTTTGCTTCCTTCGTACTTGAGTGGGAGCGATTGTTAAAACTACATTGGTCATTATTGTCGTTAAATTGTTAAAGAGGTAGGTATTTATGGGTTTTTTTTTTTTTGGTCTGATTTTAATTTGGTTTTTCGAATCTATAAATACATTTCAGGTTATAAAATCCAAAAAATTATTGATGGTTTGTTATTATTATTTTCTAAGATATGATCAAGATCGAAGGTGGATCATCATCACAAACACAAGCTAAACAATGACGGATGTTGTTGGTCTGTAAAAGAAATAGCAAAGTTGTCATTGTCATTGATTATGATGTCATGTCACTACATGCTACACAAGAGCATGAGCAAGTTAGAGTAGGGTATACTAAGGACCTACTAATACATTGTTGGAAGGGTGAGGATTGAGAGGAATTAAAGTTGATCTCCCATGGGCACAAGCTACATAAGTTTGAGATCCATCATCCCCAAATTGAGACCATGGTGCTTAAAATGAGTTGTTGACACTATTCAACATTAGTTATAAAACCGTTGATAAAAATCTCATATCAGCCTATGTTGAAAAGTGGCACGACACCAATAGTTTCTACCACTTTGCTTGTGAGATGACCATCACTCTAGATAATGTGTCTACATTACTACATCTCCCCATTGTGGAGTAGTTTTGTTCGTATGTGACATTAGATTTCACATCAACATCATCATTGTTAGTTGAGCTACTTGGGATAACATCGCAACAAAGTTAAGGCAGTGTTGTGGTGCTTATGTCCTATGAGTTGGTTGCACAAAGTGTACGAGAATTGCATCATACATCATAGACGGGAGTTCGCAACTCACGCTTATTTGTTGCATCTAGTTAGGTGCACAAGTTTTATTGATAAAAGTGTGACATCAATTGGCGTGTCTTACTTGTTGTTATTCTACAATTTGAGGATGTGTGGTGGATACACATAGGGAGTTGATGCACCAACCCACATGTACGACAGTTAGGAAATGCTTGTTTTGTACAGACAAAGTAGTTGGGGGATTATGTCTCGTTGTTACAGGTAAATAATATATATAATTTGAACAATTTAGATTTATTTTCAATTAAATATATGAATAATATTCAATTCATAATGGATCAAGCGTGGATATATGAATACTTCCCAGGATGGGAGTCAGGGATATCACTCTCACATATCAGGTGTTCCTCCCTTGGACGTGTCGTTACGTCATTGAACGCCATGTACAGTTTGCATTCAAATCAACAGCCTTACTCATGTTGCAGTGCTCTTGAGTCCTTACGATGACCATCGAGCTAGTCAATCGTTTGAGCTTATAGCCATATTCACATGATATATCTGGCTTGAGGCATGCTCACAATGTTATTTGCCCAAGCGTGTTCTGCACCAGTTTAGGTATGAGCAGACAATTCCTCAACCATCTTGAAGGAGGTGTCATTGATGACCGATAGATGCACTTTGTCGACCATCTTGTTATCAGTGTGACACTAGTTTCACATCCCTTAGCCTGTGTAGTTGGATACATGCACGAGTTCAGATCAATGTCACACCCCTACATACTTCCTCAGACAAATGAAGATTGACTATATATATTGTTGTGTAATCGACCACATATTTCAGATGATGGTTAGACACAACCGCCATCACAGTAGGAGCATGCTTATCAGGTGAGTTATTTCCATTATTATGTTACAATGCTTTTATTTTTAAGTGCCTAATCACTAGCTTAATAAAAGTAGGATATATTCAAGAGGATTGTTGACATTCTGTAAGGTACGATCGATTATGAACATGTGACAGAAGGTACTTCCTTATAGGATGAAACTCATAGTACAGTGTATTGCAGTTAGCATGTAGTATCACGATTAAGGGAACCATTTATACAAAACGTCCATGAGTTGTACGAATAAAGCGACAGGACATCGTTCTACAACTTAGGATTTGCATTTTTTAATTTGACATTAATATTGTATAAAAAAATTCATTATTAATATATGAGATAACATCATCATTTATTGATTTTACATTTGATTAATATTTTTTTGTTCAAAAAACCTTAATATTAAATAAATTATGTTTTAAATACAAAAAATAACTCATAGTTGGATTTGAAATTAATTCAAAATATATATAAATACATTTTAAAAATTACAAAAAAAATATTTTCAATTGTACATTATAAAATATATTATGTATTTCAGATTATATATATTGAAATGCAATTTTAAAACGGTAAAAATGAATTTTCAAATTATATGAGTGCATGCACAACCCAGAGCCCATAAGACATTGGTGCCCAAACAAAGCTAGCACAATAATAAGGCGGCAATTTCAATTTCTTCCTGCATCATATCAATTTTTTAAAAATTTCAAAATAACCTTTATTCCGAATTTGAAAATACGGATAGTAAATATAATTAAAAAAAAATACATTCCGAATAAAAAAATCTAGAACACAAAATTAAAAATATATTCTGGATAAATTTTCTGAAATTCAAAAATATGTTTCGGAAATTAAAATCCAAAATATTTTCAGATAAAAGATATCGGAAGTAATTTTTATTTACACCCTCTTTTTTATAAGATTATTTTTGTCATTTAGAAGGAAATTTTTGTCATTTTCATAAAAGATTGGGTGCATGTTTAAATTGGTATGGTGGAGGGATAAATTGCCTAATAAGGCCCGGACCTTAGCACATGACTCAAAAGTAGGTTCGAAACGACTGTTTTTTCCTACACCTCCATATCTTCTTACACAACATGAAAATATATTTTTATTCTTCTTGTGTCACTTCTATAGAATATTTTTCGGATTACGTAATCTAGAAACTCCTTTGAAAAAAGACTTCTGGATTACATAATCCAGAAGCTAAATAAGCATCTGAAAAAAGACTTCTGGATTATGTAATCCGAAAGCTAATTACAAATTTGAAAAAAAAACTTCCAGATTATGTAATCCAGAATATTATAAAAGAGTATTTTTTAAAATTCGAAAATTTGTGAAAATGCGAGAAGAAAGAATGGAGGTGCAGGAAGAAACGGTCGTCCGAAACATAGGAATGTACTGTTCTGATACTACTCTGGAAACTGGGATAGTCTTTTTCTTTTTTTTTTCTTAATAAAAACATTAGAAGCATGCTATTTGACATAACTTTTAAATTAGTTATAATTTCTTAAAAATTAAAAAAAAATGAATCTTATGTTTTATTTAATGATATTTTTATTAATTTTTATAGATTTTCATAAAAATTTAAAAACAAAATAGGGTATTTTAAAAGAGTAGTTTCTATCACTTTTCCTTTGGTTAATCACTTGATCTTTACCCTTCTACATCTTCTACTGATCTCTCTTTTCCTAATCTCCTATAATTAACAAAATTTACCGTGAGAATTACTGTTAGTAATGATACTTGGACATGTTTATGTACATTTAAAAAAATTGTTGAGTTTTTCTACTCACATAAACTCTATTGTTAATGATGTTTTAATACATATTTTTTCAGCCTTTCAAAAAGTTATAAGCTACTATAATAAACAATGATTCCCATTTAATAGACTAAGATATTTTCAACCTAAAACTTTGAATAATGAATTTGAAAAAAAAAATCTTATATTATCTTCAAAAACAAATTCTTAACAGATTTTAATCACAAATTCGATCATTATAAATTTCAAACACAAATTCATTCATTATTTTGGTTACATAATTAATTACTAAATCAGTCACTATGCATCATGACAAACATATTAGTAATCGATGTTGGTTGATTATTAAATTGGTCGGTAAATAAAATAGTGACCGATTGACTTTTCGATAATTATTTATTATTTTTCTAGTAGTAACTGTGTCCCATATTTGAACTGTTTTAGGTAATTTGGATGGAATTTGAATTGGTATATGTTGCTTGTGTTCTATGTATGAATGATATAATTACACTTGGACTGATTGAGGTTGGAAAGGTAATTCCTATCTACCTAGTAATTAATTTTATTTATTTATTATCGATAAAAAAAAGTATATACATATTTATTTTATAATTTTATAATATTTTGTACAAATCTTATTAGCCTATAAATAAATGAAAAGTGAAAGAGCATTGGTGAAAGGAAAGAAAAGAAAGAGATAAATATAAGAGCAAGAAAAAGATGAAAGTAAAGAGATTTTTGTAACCTTGGCATAAATAGAATTTTAACCTCATTGTTAGATTAGCCATTTTAACTGTATTTTTTAACAAGTGGAAGGTGAACCTGCCACTCAATGTTTGAGCAAGATCTATGCCATAATCATCCTTATTCAAATTACAATTTTAACTTTCTAATTTTTTCAAGCCTTCCATTTAAATCCATTATAAATAACATTTTTTCATATTTAAACTCAGAAAAAGAAAATATGTAACAACTTTATTTTATATTGTATATTATATTAGATGATGATTATTAGCACTAATTTGGATTAGATCCGGATTGATGAAGGGATAAAATTTTATAATGCTTTCTAATAAAAATCAGGTCAATGAATGATAATTACAGAAAAAAAAAATCTCAGAATTGATTCATCGATAGTTTGTTTGGTTCTACCTCCAACCACACAAATCCTAATCAAAATGAAAAATACTTTGTTTAGTTTAATGCTTACGATTCATGTTTAGAACGGAGTAATAAACTCTACCTTCTGTCTAAATTTATAATTTGACTTACAAATATTAATAAATATTAATGTAAAAACAAACACGCGTGGCGAATATTAACGTCGAAACAAGTGGTTAATTACTTCAATTTTTCTCTGATACACATAAGTTCTTGTTGAGAGGAACAAATCACCTATGAATGTCAACAGATTTTCGGAAAAAAAAATTCTAAATATAAAAATACATTAATATTTAAAAAAATAATACATTATGTATAATAATTTTATCCTATTCCAATATTTTTTCCCATTTAAATATCTATATTCTCTACCAGAATTATGTCTCTGGATAGAAAAAGATTGCAGGCAAAGTTAGGTGTAGTCAATAATGAATATAGGCAAATTCTTCCTAGAGTTATTGTACTTTATTTTATTTTTAATTTAATAATATTTTTCTGAGTATGGTTTTTATTTTAAAGTAGTAGTAATTGTTTGTAGTAATTACTTGATGACTGAAGTAAGTTTTACTTATGATTGAAGTAAGTTTTTTTATATTTTTTTATTGATGATGTCGTTTTTTTTGTATTTTTTTAAAAGTCACAAAACTCAAAAATAAAACTAGTGAGATGAAAAATATAATACAAAAGTAAAAAAAAAAATAGTTTTACACTGAATAACATTAAATAAAATGAATTTTGTTCTCAACTTTCTTTCTTATGAAACTGTTTAAAAAAAATATTGTAACCAGAGAAGAATGAAAGTATTGCCATCGAGTTCATAATTCTATAAGTATCACTAATATGTTACAAAACACGGTGCACGTAATAATGAATATTTATCATTTTTCTAATATTACTATTCCAATATAATTTTTATTGACAGATACAGATATAAAATAAGAAGAAGAACTTTTTAGATTATAAAAAGAACTTTAGCATACCGACCAAGTGATGGTTTCTTAATACAAACTGGTATTATACTAATAATAGTACAAAGTAACAACAAAGGTGAAGAAACGACGAAGTTATGCCCTGTTTTCGTTCTTCATCAGTTACCTGCTCTGTAACGAAGAAGAGAGTCAATCCTCTGCAACCTCAACTGCTTCTTGAACCTGTTGATGAAATCATCAGCTTTAGCGTCCACCTCCTCCTCTTCTCTGCACCACGTTCCTTCAACCCTCGCCGTTTGCGGTCTCCGCCTCTCCACCTCCTCTTCCTCCTCGCGCTCTGTCGAGACCCCCCTCTCGCTTGCTGATCTCCGCATCTCCGTCTTACCCGACCCGCCACTCGGATCCTCTCCGTGTACGGACTCTGATCGGTAGAGACGCGACAAGTTTATGGACTGTAGCCGCTGCAGGAGCGAGGGACTCCGAACCAGTTCCGGCTGTTCAGGTTCGGGTTCGGGTTGCACGTGTTGTGTTTGTGCATGTGTGGGTTCTTGCTTGTGAAGAGAAAGATCGAAAGAAGTGAGGCGCTCCAACAGCGAGGGTGTCCGAACCAGTTCCGGGTTTCTAGATTCGGCGTGTTCGGGTTGGAGTTGCTGTGTTTCTTCATGTGAGGGTGTGTGTTTGCGGAAGGAGAGATTGAAGGACGTGACTCGCTCCAATAACGAGGGTGTTGGAACGAGTTGGGGCTGAGTGAAGTCTGGGTCTTGGTGGTGATGATGGTTATAGTTGTGAGTGAGATTGAAGGAGCTGACTCGTTGGAGAAGGGAGGGTGAAGGAGCGAGGTGAGGGTGGTGGTGGTGGTTTTTGGGAGTGAAGCGAGAAGTGATCGCTATTGTTCCTATCACGAGGTTGACGAGGACGAAGAGGGAAGAGGGAGTTAACCAGCTGGCAATGAAACTTGCTGGGTCTGCCATTGCTGAGAGTTTATCTGAGCTCCAACACTTTCTTTGCTGTCTTATAATATTTTCACATAAAAAAAAATTTAATGAAAATATAAGCAAAATATTGAATACGGATATATCAGAACTGCTTTATGGTTGACGTTTACTTCTCTTTTAACTTGGTCCTTCTCTTTCTTCTCCAAAGCCCTCCACGTTCCACACCACTATCCTCTAACCTTTACTCTTAATCAAATGGGGAACAGAGCATCGTACACAATAATACACCCATTATTTTTCTATCTATGAGTGCCCAGAAAGAGAAATACAGAAACACAAGTTAAGACCAAAAGAAAAGGTTATAGATAAAACAGATTATATAGTGCAAAAGATGAAAAACACTAACCTTTCTCATGTTTATTTCTAAACAGAGGTAATTATTTATAAGGATAATACTTTGTCCCCCTGGAAATTAATATATTAAGTATTGTTTTAAATCTAAGATATATTCTTTTAATGTGTTACTTTTTATTAATTAATGTTTGTTGAAAATTAAAAAAATCGTAAATAAATTAGGTTTGTTAATGTGTTATATTTCACATTATACATTATTCAATATAGTAAACCTCAACTCAACTTCATACGTATTTATTGTTACAGGAGGAAACATAAGTTATGCTAACGTATCTTAAATACACCGAAAAAATATGTAGACAGAAAAGTTAAATTAAAAATAAAATTTGGTATGAAATCTAATTCTGCAAGTTTCTTCTATTAATTTTATCTTTTGTTCTTCTTATTTTATGTCTTGATTTTCTTTTCCTTGAATCTTTTGTTTCGTGTCTACCACTTAATAAATCAATTGTTTATATTAAAATCTTTGTGGGTCAAATATAGCTTGACGACAATGTGGTTTCATGTATCAGTTATTAAATAAAAGGTGAGAAACAAAATTTTGCAGTTTTTAATGATTTTTAACTAATGACAGAATATATGTTAAAATTAGTGTTGTGTATTTCCTTTATTGTAATTAGAGCGATAATGGTTGGATATTATAAGAAAATTATTAAAATAAATTTGTTTATAAGAAAATAATAAAATAATGTGTTGTGCAAAATTTTGTATGGGGTGACAGAATTTGTTAACCTCAAGGGCAAGTGGTTAACATGTGTTGGTGATTTCAATTTTAACTTTGCAAGGAGGGTGGAGACTAATAATGAACAAGTGTGTGGAGTAAAGTTGAATTAAAGTGGAACTACCAAGTTTAATTAGTTAATTAATCCCTTGGAAGGATTGTTTTTCCGCTGCTTCACTCACTACATAACTTATGATGCATCCCACAGATAGTGTGTTCCATAATCAGAGCAAGTATCACTCTTCTTTCATTAATCACGACAACCAAATTTTAGAAAAATAAAAGACTAAATTTTTACTTATAAATCACGGTATCACGTCGAACATGCTGCTTTATATATCGAGATGGTGTGTATTTGTAAGGACCGAATCCTAGGCACCGACCGAACATATAAAAAGAAGATACTAACGAAAAATGTGTTAAACAAGATTAAATTATATGAAAAATTAGATTATAAATCATCATAATATTTGAATATATGTTCAACACTAAAAAAAACTTATCAAACTTATAAATAGATATAACAAGGTAAAACTACATACAATATAGTACATTATTATTACTAAGGAAACACATGCGCTTATGCATATGTGTTCACAATTTTTTATTTTTATCATTAATATTCATTTTCAAAGTCATAATATTACTACAACAATTAAAAAAAGGTTTAATATTTTATATTTATTAATAATTTTCAATTTAATGGAACGAATAAATAACAGAAAATGAAAGAATGATCAATTTGATAAAGAGGAATAAAAAGTGAACCTGACAAGAAGAGAGTGTGAGCACCGCCTCCAAGCAATGACTTTAAAGGTCTGATTGCGAAAGACGGGACAAACAACAGGTTACCATTTCAAATCAAAGTTACGAATACTCAATCTTCCCTAATAGTCATTTTTCCATGATGCAGCGAACATCTTCTCTGTCTCGCGCGAGAAAGATTGCGTCAGAAATCATAGACTCAAAATTCTATTAGCGAATTTGGAGAAGCTTCGATGTCACATTTGTGATGAGAAGAATAGGTGATTCGTGAAGAAGGATGTAATTGGAGTGAAGAAGAATAAATTGGTTTACTCCTCGTTCACATCTACATCCAGATCACCTCCGCGAGACATTCAAAAATGGTCGTCCACCAAATTTTGTTGACGGAGTCAGAGATTGAGTCATTGGTAAAGAAATTGTTGTTGCCATTCATTCATATTTTTTGTAAAAAAAAAAGAATAAGAAAGCAAATGATAAGAAAGAATAACAACTATGATTTTTAAGAGAGATGAAGATGTGGGGAAAAAAACTGGTACAACTGTTTTTTACATAATGATAAAATATCAGTTTTAAAAAAAATAGTTTCCAATTAATTATAAGAATAATTATTTATTTATTAACTACTTAAAAAAATAATGAAATGACTTAAATGTCCAAGATAAAACAATAATATAAATATTGATATAAGGATAAAATTAAGAAACATCAAAAGAGCAGTTAAACAGGAAAATTCTCTTTATATATAAATGTAGATTATATAATATTTATTATTGTAACAGTAAGAAGAAGAGTAAATGTGAAACGGTGAAAAAGAATATTATTCAGTAAAAGTCAAGTCACATAGGGGCTGCACCCTGTAGTTATATATGGGAATGGCTTATGTAAAAGACTCACTACAACAGAAAATAGAAGCTATGTAACAGCACTCCCAGTATTATATCTAACACCCCCCTCCCCCCATAAACTTATCAGTGAGTTATCAACCACCCTAAGTTTATCTTTGAATTTCTGAAACATTGTTCCTGACAAAGGTTTAGTTAGAACATTGGCGATTTGAAATTGAGACGGTAGATGAACAACCAACAACTGTTTATGCTGAACACGGTCACGGACGAAATGTAAGTAAGCTCGAAATGTTTAGAACGAGAATGCAGAACAGGATTGGCAGCAATATGAACAGCACCGAGATTATCATAATGGATTATTGGAGTGGAAGAAGGGATGCGTAGTTCCGTCATCAGAGACTGGATCCAGGTAATATCAGCAAGGGCAGCGACAATGCTTCTATACTCAGCCTCAGTACTGCTTCTGGAGACAGCTTTTTGTTTCTTTGAAGACCAAGACACAAGATTGTAACCCACAAATATGCAATATCCAGTGGTAGACTTGTGATCATCCAAGTCCGTGGCCCAGTCTGAATCACTGAAACCAGTGATAGAATAGTTTGGTGAAGGGGTTAAGAGAAGACCGTGAGTTGATGTGCCAGCCAAGTATCGCAGAATACATTTCACAGCTTTCCAATGATGAATTTGTGGCTTATGCATATACTGGCAAACACGGTTAACCAAGAAGGAGATTTCGGGTCTGGTAATAGTAGAATATTGTAAGGCACCAACAATAGACCGATATAAAGTTGGATCATCAACAGAGACAGATTCATCAGCTGTAAGCCGTAAAGAAGAAAGCATTAGAGAGGGTTGGGGCTTTAAGTTGTCCATGTTAGTTCGACGTAGGAGATCTTTAATATACTTTGCTTGAGATAGATGAATAAAATTGTCTTTAAGCCAAGAAACTTCGATTCCTAAGAAGTAATGCAGCGATCCAAGATTCTTCAAGGCAAAGGATAAGCCTAGTTGTTTGATGAATTCCTGCACTAAGACCAAAGAACTGCCAGTAACTGAGATATCATCAACATAAATTAGGATAAAGATAGTGTGAGATTGAGTAAACCGTGTGAAGTGAGAAGTGTCACTCTTAGCAACAGCGAAGCCTAGACGAAGAAGAGTTGTGGAGAGCTTTTCAAACCAGGCACGAGGTGCTTGTTTGAGACCGTATATGGCTTTATTCAGTCGACAAACAAGAGTAGGGTCAGTGGAGAATCCAGGTGGTTGTTGCATGTAGACAGAAGATGATAAGTCACCATGGAGATAGGCATTATTGATATCAATTTGATGAATTGGCCACCGTGAGGTTAGTGCAATAGTCAAGACAATTCGAATAGTGGTTGGCTTGATGACAGGGCTAAAAGTATCAGTAAAATCACAGCCTTCAGATTGTTGAAAGCCTTTGGCTACAAGCCGAGCTTTGTAGCGTTGAAGAGACCCATCAGAGTTGTATTTCAGTTTGAAAACCCATTTACTACCAACTAAATTTGCACCAGCAAGCAAAGAAGTAAGAGTCCAGGTGTTATTTTGAACAAAAGCATGATATTCAGATTGCATTGCATGAAGCCGTTGAGGATGTTTCATAGCTTGTTTGTAGGTGGACGACTGAAAAAGAGTCATTAGTCACAACAGTATGGAGAATTTTGGGTTTAGATATACCTGCCTTAGCACGAGTTACCATGGGATGAAGATTGGTAACTGGAATATGAGAAGTAGTCTGACAATGATTATTAGCAGTAGATATAGGTAATGATTGAGTGCGTGTAGTTGTAGGAGAGGAACAATTAGGAACAGAAACCAAAATTATAGGTAAAGAAGAAAAGGAAGAAGCAGTAGTATTACTCTCATTATGAATAACAAAAGGATTATCATGTTTGGAAAAAGGAAACAAATATTCATTAAAAATCACATGTCTTGAGATGATAGTCTTCCCATACGGAGTTAGGCAAACATACCCTTTGTGTGTACTGTTATAACTAAGAAACAAACACAAAGATGACTTAAAATCAAACTTATGTTGATTATAAGGTTGCAAGAGAGGCTAACATGCACACCCAAAAATACGAAGAAAGGTATAATCAGGTTTAGATGAAAACAACTTTTCATGAGGACTTACATTATCTAAAACATGCGTTGGTAAAAGATTAATAATATGAACAACAGAGATAAAAGCCTCACCCCAAAATTTAAGAGGAAGAGAAGCAGCAGAAAGAAGAGCCAAACCTGTTTCAGCAACATGACGATGTTTGCGTT
>Ga0123342_1008270_pt1 | contig 13219 bp, 14 predicted proteins | sample Turbeawhitnodule_FD_89960 | JGI IMG/M metagenome (GOLD analysis project Ga0123342, IMG submission 89960) | Root nodule microbial communities of legume samples collected from Mexico - Turtle bean Mexico white nodule | ecosystem: Host-associated > Plants > Roots > Nodule | place: Mexico: Nepantla...
CTGTTCACAATTTAAGCCAATTCATATCTGCACCCACAACTCATCATCAGCAAGCTGTCTCCCGTCTTTTGCGTTACCTCAAGGGCACCCCTGGTGAAGGACTATATTTTTCTCACACTAGTTTACTTCACCTTTGTGGTTTTTGTGACTCTGACTGGGCAACATGCCCTACCACACGCAAATCTGTCACTGGATATTCCATCTACTTAGGCGAGTCCCTAATATCATGGAAATCAAAAAAGCAGCCAACTATCTCCCGCAGCTCCTCTGAAGCCGAGTATAGAGCACTTGCCACCACCACATGTGAACTACAATGGTTATCCAACAAGGTGCTTTCTCTTACTCTTTCTCGAACTGGTTATTGAATCCAGTCCAATGCCTTCTTTGTGTAAGATAAGTATGGCCCGAAGCATAAGGGATCATACGGGAAGATGGGCAGCTATGAAATCTTACTAAGGAGGTTGAAGAACCCGTAGATTGAATCTAAATAGTATTGAACTGTTCTGACTAATGGTTGGGTTGATGGAATTTGTATATACTTGGAAGGGCTGGAACGTGTGTAGGAACTGATGGAAGGTTGAAATTTTTTTCTGAAGAAGTGGTTATAACATGGCTGGTTTATGCAGATTTCAGGGTGGAACTGTGCTCTGTTTAAGGGAAAGGCTTTCTGGACTGTTTGGTGTGATGATTTAGTTTACTGCTGTATTGATGCTATTAGTATTACGGTTCTGTTATGCAGGTGTGTAGCAAGTAAAGGTAACTATACGGAGTCACTAATGGAGTGGTAACAGGGCCAGAATTTCTGTGTGACAATACCATGCAACGAAGTGGGCTCTATTTAGAAGAAATGGGAATGCAGTGGAAATTTTGGTTTGGGGTTGGAGGCACTAAAGTAAGCAGAATGTCCTGTTATGTGATTGGTGTAAATTTTGTTGGGGTTGAATATTCTTTGCAGGGAGCTAGGTGTAATATAGCCTTGGAAGCAGCTGGTTGGTGCTAAAGTGATGGTGGAAGTGCCGTATGAGCTCTCTTTTGTCATATAGTCTAAATATGACGCAGTTGGGTGTATTTCTGGTTTTGGTACGTGGGGTTTATATCAAGTAGCTGAAGTCTTTGCTTAGTAAGGCCTAGCCTTTTTGGATCTTTAGACGTGCCAATTTACATGTTTTATGCATGTTTAAGCATCTATATTCCCGTTTGGGGACTTGGCCACGGTTTACCCATCTCTTGTTTTACTAGTTTTAGGGTTTTACCTTTTATCTGGATTTATTTTTTGTTTTTAAGATGATTTGTGTATAAGGGTTGAGACATCTTTAAAGTGTTTCTTTTAATTTATTTATTATTTTTTAATAAAAAATAAATAAATTAAATATTATATATTTTTCAACAAATTAATCTTTTATTTTTTTAACGATAAAAGATGCATTAATAATATTAAGTATATTTTTAATAAAGTTTTTTACTATTAATTAGTTGTTATTTTTGATGGGGGCACGGAAGAAGAAGAGACAGCATAGATGATTTGAATTATTTTGAAAAATGTGGTTGAAGGAATGGGAATGCAATTCATACCAATACATTTAATATCTATGAACAAGTAGTTAACCACACCCAATTTTTTCACGTACTTCCACTTTCCTTAATTATTTGGTGACGCGCTCAATAACTTCTCCATTCTCCTGTCCCTAATATTTATACCAAATACAAATATCACAGGTATTTTGAAGCCAACCCAAATTTATACTAAATACATATATCACTGGTATTTTAAAGCCAACCTAAATTAATTATGTATTATTTATCATTGTGTTACTTATTATTTTAACTTTATTTCAGAGAGTGTGTATAGCAGCGAAAATTTAATATGTTCTAACTTGGTTATTTTATAAATACGTGATAGATGAATAAAGAATAGAATTAGCATATATATGAGGAGGAGTAAGAATTGTTTTCATGTTGTGAATATTTTATTAGTATTGAGAGAGAAAAATATCAGAATAAAATAAAAATTTACTTGAAAGAAAACAATATCAAGAAATTAAACACATTTTCTTTTTCCTTTTTGTAAAAGCATAAACATTCCTTGTGTTTTCATATTTTATTATTATTCATTTATCAATTAAAAAAGGTTAATTGTACTGGAATAGATAATGAAACTATTTACCATAATATAATATAATATAATATTAAATGATCACGTTAAAAAAATTAGATTATATATATATATATATATATATATATATATTAATAAAAGGTGTGTTCTTCGTGTATACTAAGATAGTATTATTAGAATAAATTACTAGAAAAAATATGTATATAAATTGTTATTTCACTTAAGTAGAATTGTTGAAAAGATAAAACAAGTTCCTAATTAAGAATTAATGGGTGTATAAAGATTTACTTTTAAAATCTCTTTTTTATGGTGATTTGTCTCATTGTGATTCGTTCTGCATTTGATCTGTCAAAAATTATCCAGTTGATCCGCATAAGACTTATGGATTAATAAGTCTCACATTCCGTTTATAAGTGAGTTTGTGGACTAAATAAATAAAAATATCTAGAAAGTTCTTTATATTTTTTAATCTCAAATTTAAGTATCTTTTAAAAATAAAAATTTACTGCAAGAAGTATAGTAATTGAGAAAAAACTTAAAAAACTAATTATTTACAATTTCTTATAAAAGATTATAAAAAAATGAATGTTATATTAAAATGAACCATGAAATAAAATTAACTAAATAAATATATGATATTCATAAAATAATAAATGAAAATATTTAATTATATTCAATACATAAACAATATTACATAATAAAATAATTAAAAAAATAATACGAGTTGCGGCTAGTGACCAGCTCAAATGTCGAGTCTTCCCATGATCCATCTTGCATTGCTATCCAACTATTTTTATTTTTATATGGTATGTTAATATTTTAACTTTAAAAATTGTTTTATTACTTTAAAAATTGTTTATTACTCTTGAAAAGTTGTGTATCTGAAGTAAAAGAGAAGAATGCATATTGATTCATTGTAGATTATTTTAAAATTGTTAAAATTGATGCAAATGCGAGCAGGGTGTGTTAATAATAGACAAGTATGAAAAGAGAATGAAATAAACAAGTAATAATTATAGACAAGTGTGTTAATAATTGTAGATTATAAGTTTTAGTTGCATTTCCATTGGAAGTTAGTTACTGTGGGTGGAGCTAGCTTAGTTGGTGGAAGTAATAGACAAGTATGAAAAGAGAATGAAATAAACAAATGGTTTGGTGGTGAGTTACATTGGATAATTACGTTTACGTGGAACACCGACCCAGTCAATTTGTCATCTACACACACCATCAACCCTTATCCTTTTCACCAAATCACAATAGATAATTCCGTTTCAACTTCCACCACCTTTTTCATTCGCTCCAATTCAAAGCAAACCATACCCATTCTATTCATTCTTTATCAAATAAATTCCCATCTTCCTATCTCATTCTACCTTATAAATACACAATACATCTTTTGCATCAATTGCATTAAAATAAACTCTAACTATCACTCTGTGTTTCTTCAAAACTGATTACAATCACCACAATAGAGAACACATACTTTAAATACGGCAATGCTTTAGTTTCCAAAGCAAGCTACTTTTATTTTTTAATTTATGAAAATATGTTAAAGCTAGTTTATTATCCTTTTTAAAAATTGCCCATTTTTAATTCGTTATTTACGAACACAAAAACAATGGTTTTTATAAAATAAGACAAAAACATGATTTTGAATATGATATGACAGTGTAAAGTAATTTAAAATAAACGAATTGTTTTTTATTATAGTTATTTCTATCAATTCATCATGCACTTGAGTCGTAATTACATTGCAGTCCCCACGGTGATGACGTGAGTGGGGAAGTTGAGGGAGCGTGTGGGAGTGGCATTTATGTAAATACAGTTCCATTTGGGCCCAAAAAGCAACAACTATAATCCTGGGTCTGTCGTGCTTTGCTTTACTTTGGTATCCGTTGATGAAAGTTGAAACCTCACACTTTTCCCAATATTCTCGCTTCTTTTCTTTTTCTTCTTTCGTTTTTCAATTCTGAAGCAACCACTTCACTCCATCACAGTTTCCTCAGCAACAACACCCAAACGCCATCAACACCGCATTCTCACATCTTCACTCCATTCCAATCTCGCCCGGAAATAAATATCAGCAATGGCGGCATCCGCCACTGTCTCCGGCGGTGCGATGCCGGATCTAACTCATCGAACCTCCTTTCTCGGCCTCAAACTCTACACCCTGCTCCTCATTTTAGTTCTAATGGTGGTGACAACGGTGCTCCTGATCCTCCTCTGCGTCCGCCGGAGCTCCAAGAAGAGGAAAATGCGAGTGAAGCACAGCTCCGGCGCGATCCCGCTGGTGTCGAAGGAGATCGTGGAGGTGAATACTCTGGAGCTGAAAATCGAAGAGGCGGAGGAGGAAGATCCGAAGAAGAAGGAGACGAAGCTTGAAGAGAGTCCGTCGGTGGAGTCACCGAACATTGGGTGGGGACGCTGGTATAGCCTCAGAGAGCTTGAGACTGCGACGCAAGGGTTCGCCGAAGGGAATGTGATCGGAGAAGGAGGGTATGGGATTGTGTATAGAGGAAATTTGCTCGACGGTTCTGTCGTCGCCGTCAAAAATCTTCTCAACAACAAGTATATATTTCTCTCTATGTTTTCTGTTTCTCATTTTCATTTTTTTCTGACGTTGCTGTGTAGTTTTTCTTATATTCGTGGGTATATAATGCAAATAAAAAAAAAAACCTGTGATGATCAACTGTTTTCTGTTCTGGGATACTACACGTGAATTATGGAATATGAGTTTCGTATGTGTTTCTAAACATAACTAGACAGCAGTTCCTTAAATAAATCTTAATATATCAAGAAATTAGAATCTGAATATCGATTAGATTAGAATTGGAGTAAACAATGAGTAGTTTTTTAGTCTCCGACAAGGATTGTCTCGAATTTATAATTATGAGTTGTTACTTGTTTTGGGGAGTATTAAGGACTAAGGTGAGTGGATGGACAATGTGCTCTTCTTCTTTGCTTTTTTCTTTGGGGGACCTGGGTGATGTTATTTTAGTATTTTACCTTTTTCTTTTGTGTACTTTTGCTTTTTGTTTATTTATTTATTATATTGTTCGTGATTTCTGATTCTCAACCTTTTCTTTTCTAGGCATGTTAATTTAGCTTAATCTGGATAACACTTTAGTTTAAAGTTTAAACAAACGTGTCAGTGGCTGTGAATTAGGTGGGCCAGCGAGAGAACTGGTGGTAATATTAATTAATAGCTTCATATTACTCTCTACAAAAATGAACTTGGATCTTCTCTCTTTTTTTTTTTCCAATTAACGTGCGATAATCACGTCAGAGAATGAGAAATCTAATTGTTGGATAAAATCTGTGTTTCTTTTCAATCTATATAGAAGAGATCTTAATCTAACAAAAATGGAAGTTACAAATTTGCATGACTTTTGAATTCGCTGTAATAAATTAAGTAGTATTGTAGAACTCTAGACTATAGGAAAATATGCAAGTTTTACCACCATAACTTTGCTATCTCATACTATAAATCTCTTTCCTGAAGTGACGGAACGTTTTTAATATTCTTTCTCCCCCACCAACCTGCCATGGCTTATTGAAATTCATGTGTTATTGTATTGTAACAAAGGGGGCAGGCAGAGAAAGAGTTTAAGGTGGAGGTTGAAGCCATTGGAAAAGTGAGGCATAAGAATTTGGTGGGGCTAGTTGGATATTGTGCAGAAGGTGCTCAAAGGTGAAATATTATGTTTAAGCATATGGCTTTAATTATTTTCTTTGAACGTCTTTCTAATGAAGAAACTTACTTTTGAATATGATACTTCTGCTGACTATTCATTCAGGATGCTTGTTTATGAATATGTTGACAATGGAACATTGGAACAGTGGCTGCATGGTGAAGTAGGACCTGTTAGCCCCCTGACATGGGATATACGAATGACGATTGCTGTTGGGACTGCGAAAGGGTGTGTTTATGGAGTCTCCTGTCTCGTTTTGTTGAACTTATAGCTCAAACCTTCACTCATGCTAGCTACCTCTAATTGTAGTATAATGCTTGTCAACTGATATATTACTATTTTTTACAATACGTACAACTCTTATCATGCTCCGGTAATATGACATTTTTATTACCTTAAATATTTTTTTGTGGAGTATTAATTAACCTTCCTACATTACGAAACAGGCTAGCGTACTTGCACGAAGGATTAGAACCCAAAGTTGTCCATCGAGATGTAAAATCCAGTAACATTCTTTTGGACAAAAAGTGGAATGCTAAAGTATCAGACTTTGGACTAGCCAAGCTCTTAGGGCCTGAGAAAAGCTATGTGACAACACGTGTAATGGGGACATTTGGGTTAGTTTCATTCTCAAGTAACATTCTCTTACATGGAGGTAGATACTATTTATCTATTTTATTCAACGGCACAAATTTTGTGCAGATATGTGTCACCTGAGTATGCAAGCACGGGTATGCTTAATGAGGGCAGCGATGTGTATAGTTTTGGGATTCTACTTATGGAGCTAATTACGGGAAGGAGTCCAATCGATTATTCTAGACCACCTGGAGAGGTGATTCAAGGATTTCTCTATATTTTATTTACTGTCTCCCCTGAAACTCCAATGACTCTTATGTGTGTGTTTTGTCTGGTGAGCTTCAGATGAACTTGGTTGATTGGTTTAAAGGAATGGTTGCAAATCGTCGTGGTGATGAACTAGTTGATCCTTTAATAGATATTCAACCCTCTCAAAGATCTTTGAAACGAGCTTTACTTGTATGTCTGCGCTGTATAGATTTGGATGTTAGTAAGCGACCAAAGATGGGCCAAATTGTTCACATGCTTGAGGCTGATGATTTTCCCTTTCGTTCTGTAAGTCCCTTATGCTTTCATCCTCTATGCTTTATAAGAAAAAACACTTGTGATGCAGCGGTACAACAGTTTTGATACTAAATGTCACATCCTAATCTACCTACCTCACTGAAAGATCCAAAGTAAATTGTAGTATAGCGTCTACCAACCGAAATGGCTTGCTTTGCTGAAATGACTCGCTTTCCTTTCTGAATAGGAACATCGAACAAATAGAGAGAAAGATCCTGTTCATTCTAAAGCAGCTGCTCCCAGCAAGATTCCATATCCAACAAGGCATGTAGAGCCCATAGATAAATCAAGCTGGAGATGATATGTTGTGTTGCTCATGACAAACCCTGAGATCAAATTATTTTTCCAACGATTTTCAATTTGTTGTAAAACGCCAGAAGCCATTGTGCATATCTTATAATAGTGTAGTTTCATCTTTGTAGGAGAGGTCTTAGCATATTCTGATGTATGGCATTTTCTTGTGAAGAAAACGAGCCTTGTAAATATGAATTTCCTAAACATATAATTTTTATTAGTCTGCATGCAGCATAAGATAATATTTCGGCAATATTGCTGATATTTATTAATATATTTGGTTGCGACTCTTGCGCTCATTCATGCATGTCTTTGATATTACATATTTTGTAGACGCATGCACTGACAACTAGAACATGTATATGGTGGTCAAAATAATAATGACCAGTTAATTTGTTTCATATGGTTTTTTTAATTGAAGTTACTTTTAGAGTGTAATGGATTTCACACATTTCTTCTTTAATTAAAAGGAAGGTAATGGTTGTTGTATCCTTCACTTCACCTCAGCTTCCGATATTTGCTTTTGTAATCACTGCATCTACGCTTGCTAGTCACCCCGCACTATGCTGTAATCTTTTTTTTCATTATGGTTATATCACATTGTATTACGTTGTAGTAGCGAGGTTTGATGAGTTTATAGTACCTAGACTTATACACTAGATGTACATATCTCGGCGGTACGAGGAAGGGTGTTTGGAAATCTTATATTAAGTAGAGATAAAGTAAATTTACAATAATTATATGCAGTATGATGAACAAGGAAGGAAAAACAAATTCTGCGAGATAGGAATAAAAGGGTGTAAAGATCATTTAATATTTTTTAAAGCATACAATAATCGAAAATTTATATACCACCGGTCACCTATCTCTACATAGTCATACCTCACTTGATAAACATGTAATGCACTTTGTTTTTTCTATGAGGCACCTCCTATTCTCACGTTGGGTGCAACCACTGTTACGTAGGTGAACCATTAATGAAGTTTTTTTTTTTTTTTTTCTTTTTTATATTAGCACTCTCCACAATGTAATGTTCTCCACTGGCACGTTGCAATACATGTGAGGGCGGGTAGTTATGTAATGAATATCGAATGTAAACTTCTCTTCTAGGCACTTCCCATGCTCTTGTGAACTCACGTTACATTCCTCTAAAAGAATTCTTCATACATGATATCCGGCCTACTTGCTGTTTTTAGAATTGATGACTTAAATAAGAGGGGTGAATTATTTCTAAAAGATTTTCGCAATTACTTTACTTTAGAATGAATCTTTAACAATCAACTCAGATAAACATTTCAGAAAGTCAATCAAATAGTCTAACATAAACAAATATCAGAATTTCAATCGGTTAAAACACAATTTAATCGGTTGTTTATGGCAGCGAAAATATCAAACAGATAAAGTTGAGAGAAAGAGAGATTTACACATAAGGTTTATACTGGTTCACTCAGTCCCTGAGCTAGATCCAGTCCCCAGTCAAACCACTGAGCATTCCACTATGTAACCAAACACAGATTACAAATACTCACAAAGAGGTGATCCTGAAACCACAAGACCTACTCACCCTTTTGGCACACAGCACACACCTCAAGCCAAAATCACACTGACTTTACAGGATTTTACAAATACGTTTACAGAATGTAATATGAACAATTACAAGAAACTAAGAAAGGGTAGAAAACACCAGGAATAACAGTACACCAGAAACCCTATGATCAGTTCTTGAATCACAACAAAGCTCAAAAGCAATCTTGCTAAACTTTGAAAAACTCCTTTTCACAAATAGATTGTAATCTCTCTTTTTGATCTCAAATCAGAGTGTAAAACTTCTATATTTCTCATGTTTGAAACATTTTAAAGAAGGCTATATTTATAACCTTTGAAAAACTACTGTTTAAGGAAAATTTGAACAACTAAATAAGTTAAAACAGGTTTTCAAAATACTGTTATGAAAACTCACTTTTAACCGGTTGAAACCACGATTTAACTGGTTGAATGGTTTCAGCAGTTACACAACTGATTCAAAAAACAGTTTTAAAACCCCTTTGCCAGCTAAGTGACAAACAACCGATTGTCTCGAAACTTTAATCGGTTGTTTTTCCCTTTGCATGGAAAAAACACTTAGTTCTTTAAAACAAATTGAAACAAGCTTTCTGTAGGAATCAAAGACTGATCTTACAAAGATTCTAAACCTCATAACTAAACCCAAATCTAAAACGCAGCACAACTTCAGGTTCCATGAGGATTTGAAACATCAAAGCTTCCGATTCCTGCCGGTTGACTCGCTTCGCCGGTTGACTCCAACGGCAGCCTTTGGCCCTTTTATCTCCGCCTAAGAATCGTACGTTCTTCTTGGTCAAAGAATCTCTCACCTGCAAAGACAAAGGGCGCCTTGACGACCGTTAGCACTCCGACGCTCAAGTCAGTATTAGGGCAAAGAAACACCAAGTGTATAAAGTAGTTTCAGTCTTAGAAATTGTGTACCTTGCTAGGGTTCTTAGCACCCTTTATATAGGTTGAAACTAGGGTTTACCTTTGTGCTGTTGCCCTTATCTAGGGTTCCTTGGGGAACGTCCTTGCGTCGCTATTCACATAATCTTAGCGTATCTTGCACATGAACTTCCCTTAACTGGAGTGCAACGAATAACAGAGTGGCTGCTTGGGTACCAACTTGTGCACCTAATCTCTAGCGCCATCTGCTTTGTGGGTGCCCTAAGTATTCATGTGCCATGCATGCAACTTTCCATGGAAACCCTAACCCTAATGGGCCTTAGCGCCCCTCAGGGTTATTCACTCGTGCCGCGCCTTCATGTACACACCACATGCATGGATCCTTCGTGACCTAACTCATATCTTACCTGTTAACTTAACATAACTCTAGGGCCCACCTTACGTTCAGACCGCCGATGTCCGATTTCTCCCTCTGTTGGTGAGGTCCGATGTCGAACTCCAACATCGGGGTCTATGATACCAATATCCAAAGACTAACCAATCCCTTGGTAGGTGCGTTTGGAGCCCACCTTTTGTGGCCCCCTTCCATTACCTAGCATCGGTGCGCGATGTCTGAGCTCAGTCCCTGGGTCGATGACCGAGGTCTGGTCGGGACACTTCCCATCTTCAACAGCTGTGAGATAGAGTAAGGAACCAATCAACCCTCTATATTTGGTTTGATCTACCTCTTTTCCAGCCACATCAACATTCATATAGCAACTTGATGGCATAGGTGTGCTAACTTCTTTGCAACTTTCCATTTCAAACTTCTTAAGAATTTCTTTGACTTTGATTGACTTAGGAAAATCCCATCTTTGGATTGCTTGACCTACAGTCCAAGAAAGAATGAAAGCTCCCCCATCATTGACATTTCAAACTCTCCTTGCATGGTAGCCACAAACTCTTCACATAAACTATCTTTGGTAGCACCAAAAATCATGTCATCAACATAGATTTGGACAAAGATAATTTCAGAATTTGACTTCTTGATAAAGAGAATCTTGTCAATCATCCTTTTCTCATAGCCATTGGATAAAAGAAAGTTACCCAACCTTTCATACCACTGCCTTGGAGTTTGTTTAAGCCCATACAAGGTCTTTTTTAGCTTATTATATACATGGTTAGGATGTTAATGATCTTCAAAGCCCGGTGGTTGTTCAACATAGACTTCCTCATTGATGATTCCATTGAGGAAAGCACTCCTAACATCATTTTGAAACAATTTAAATCCACTCATACAAGCAAAGTCCAGCAACAACCTTACAACTTCTAATATTGCAACTAGAGCAAAGGTTTCACCATAATCTATGCATTCCTCTTGATTATAACCTTTAGCCACAAGCCTTGCCTTATTCCTTGTAATCACTCCAGATTCATCCAACTTATTTTTGAGAACCCATTTGCATCCAATGATGTTCTTCTTATCAGACCTTGGAACAAGAAACCAGACATCATTTCTTGTAAATTGATGCAGTTCCTCATGCATGGCAACAACCCATTTATCATCCTTGAGAGCTTCTTCAATTGACTTAGGTTCAATTTGGGAGACATAAGCCATATGCTTGCAGTAGTTAGGGAAAGCACTACGTGTAGAAACACCCTTCTGGATCTGGCCAATGATGTTCTCCACTAAAAGATCCCTTGGAATTATCCATTCCTTTGGCAGCTCTTCCTGTTGCGGAATTTCAACCGGTTGTTTCGCAGAATCAATAAGTTGTTTTTCTGGACAGGATTCCAACTTTTGCATAATGATGTTTTGCTCATCTTCTTCTGCATAATCCTTTATGGAACCCTGATTTGTATGAATGATTTCATTGAACACCACATGGACGTACTGCTCCACAGTCACGAGTCTCTTGTTTTAGACTCTATATGCATGGCTAGTTGAAGAATAGCTAATAAAGATACCATTGTCGGCTTTTTCATCAAACTTGCCCAAATTTTCTTTCCCATTATTTAGAATGAAACATCTGCATCCAAACACTTTTAGGTGACTAATGTTTGGCTTCCTTCCATTGAAAAGCTCATACGGAGTTTTCTTCAAGATTGGCCTTATAAGCATTATATTCATCACATAACAAGAAGTGCTCACTGCATCAACCCAAAAATACTTGGGTAAGGAAGATTCACTTAGCATGGTTCTTGCTAGTTCTACAAGAGACCTGTTTTTCCTCTCCACTACACCATTCTGTTGAGGAGTTCTTGGTGCAGAAAAGTTGTGAAAAAATCCCAACTTTCCACAATAGGTGCTAAATTTTTCATTTTAGAACTCCCCTCCATGATCACTTCTAATTGCAATGATGTTGCCGCAGCAAGAGTTTTGCAATCTTTTGGAAAGCTTCTTGAATGTAGAGAATGCCTCACTCTTTGACTCCAAGAACAACGTCCATGTATACCTAGAAAAGTCATCATCAACAACATGTGCATAGTACTTTCCACCAAGACTCATGGTTCTTGAAGGACCAAATAGATCCATGTGCAGCAGCTGAAGGGGTTTTGAAGTGGAAACAACATTTTTCAATTTGAAAGAATGCTTAATTTGTTTCCCTTTTTGGCATGCTTCACAAAAGTGGTATTTCTCAAACTTGAGTTTGGGTAACCCTATTACAAGATCTTTAGATATCAATTTATTCAAATGATGCATGTGAATATGAGCTATTCTTCTATGCCATAACCATGACTTATCATATTTGGAAAGAAGACAACCAATATATGTAGGAGAAGAGATATCTAAAAGATAAACATTGTTGATTCTTTTACCAATCAACACTACTTCCTTTGAATTGAGTAGGCATATCTCACAAGAGTTGGGCTTGAAGGTTACTTGATAACCCTTGTCACATAGCTGGCTAATGCTAATAATACTGTGCTTGAGACCTTCCACATAAAGGACATCATGAACCAAGAAGTTGTTCTTGTCTCTAGTGATGCCTCTTCCAAGAATCTTTCCTTTATTGTTGTTTCCACAAGTCACATGTCCTTTTTGCTTGAAATTGTTGTTCACAAACTTAGATTTATCTCCATTCATGTGTTTGGAACAACCATTGTCTAGGTACCACATCTCCATGTTTTCCATCAAGCTTACCTACAAAAGAGAAATTCAAGCAACAAGATTTGGTCCCCGTGGGTCCTTTGGCATTAACTTTATCATGTGGAACCTCAGAATTCTTGGGAATCCATCTCATAACACCTTTAGGAACAAAATATTTCCTAATATTGTAGAATCTAACTGAGTGGCCTCTCTCCATGCAAAAAAACATGTAACAACCCGTTGTTTCGATTCTTCAATTTGTTGTTTTTCTGACAATTTTGAATAAGGCTTCGGAAACTCATTTTTCTTGCTCTTTGGATTAAAACTTAAACTTGCTTTTCCAAAAACACAATTTTGAGATGCCAAGACAATCTCAAAGTTGGATTTACCCTTTGAAAGCCTATCCACAGTTTTCACAAGGTAGTGAACCTTCTTTTCAAGAGATTCACAATTTTCACA